>Ga0194111_10004555_pt1 | contig 16048 bp, 13 predicted proteins | sample TA2KigC300mmetaG_FD_146194 | JGI IMG/M metagenome (GOLD analysis project Ga0194111, IMG submission 146194) | Freshwater microbial communities from Lake Tanganyika, Tanzania - TA2015033 Kigoma Deep Cast 300m | ecosystem: Environmental > Aquatic > Freshwater > Lake | place: Tanzania: Lake... | reverse complement strand
GGTTTATCATTGAGATTGATTCCGATTCCCCGAATCGAAATCAATCTCAGCGCATAGTGACTTGCCAGAAGAAGGTGTCGGTTTTTAATTTGAAAAATAAACAGTCGTTACTACGATACCAAAACGCAAACTAACAGTTTGCGTTACATTCTGCTCAATAATTCCCCGCGCAGTTCCATCGCCACTTGAGCTGTAACCTGCTGAACATCAGTGGGCATTTGCTGCGTTAACGTAGTAACCACTGCTCTATCTGCTTCATCTATTTCCTTAAAATTTTGCATAGCTCGGAAACGTGAACGCAGAATATTTTTTATCTGGTCTATAGGCATCCTGGCAAGCGCTACGGTGCGTACTTCAATAACCTTCGCTTTATCAGCGTCATTGAGTTGTGCAATTGTCAACAGAAGTTGCTGAATATCATGTTGCCGCTGTTGTTCAGGAGCGGTAGCAAGCGCCGATAACCATTCTTGCATTCGCTGATATTGCTGTTGTTCTGAAAGCTGAAGAAACGGTGCAAAGTCATACGTGAACGTCGCCTTTTTTCCGCTGAAGGTGGGAAGCAACCTAATCAATCGACTTAATTTAGAATTTCCTTGTTGTATTCTTTGACGTCTATCAAGAGCCCCCCAAGTTAAGTTGAGTTCATACGCTAAGGTAATTTGCATAGGTATCGTTACTATCGCAATGATTAGAAACGGAGTTCGAACTGGAGCGCCAAACCATAGCATAATCGATGCAAGGATAAATGTTGTACTCCATAAAACTAAAGTAACGATGGAAGTAGATGATGGTGTTCCTTTCCAGATAATACGAGTTACCGGGCGTCGTAACACCAGAGATGGAACTATCAGAGTTAGTGCAAAAAGAGGAAATACCACCAACCTGGCGTTGTTAAGCATCCATTCTATTGTTCTTTCAGGAGAAGCGATATAACCGACTAAGGCAGTAAAAAATATTGTTAAATCGAGAATATCATAATGGTGCAAGTAGCCATTTCGGATTCCCAGCACAGCCACAACTACAGATAGTGAAACAAAAGCCAGTATGAGATATGGTATTGCTTGAATTGGAACGCGTGAAAGAAGACCCAGGAATATAATCGGCAAAGCAACTCTTATCATATTTGCGAAACTCCTATTGCTTTGTGACTTTTGGTTTGACGAATGTAGCCGAACTTACCAAAGTTCGGGCTTGCCATCAGCCCTAAGTCTTGCGACTTCGGCTACTACACGTCATTTCAAGTGTACTAGTTTTTATCTGTTTTCTGCAACTTCCTGGCGCAGTTCATTAGCCACCTGAACAACAATCTGTTGCACCTCTGGTGGCATCTGCCTAACCATCGTGATAACCATTCCTCTGTCCGCTTCATCTATATCCCTTAAGTCTTGCATCGCTCTATAGCGTGAACGGACAATATCTTTTATCCGCTCTTTAGGCATTTTGGTAAGCACTATCGTACGTATTTTAATCGCTTTAGCTTTGCCAGCGTCATCCAGTTTGGAAATTGCCAACACAAGTTCTTTAATACCCTGTTGTCGCCGTTCTTCTTCTGCCGTCGCAATCGCGGACAACCACTCCTGCATTTGCTGCTGCTGCTGCTGTTCTGAAAGTTGAAGAAAATTTTTTAGGTCATACATAAATGTTGCCTCCCCAATTTTAGATGTTTTCAAAATCTTTGCACTTCCTACTCAATAGCCTTTAGCATCTCCCTTCCAGCTTCGACCTTCTCTGGCAGGAGAATATCAGGCTGGTCAATATCCAGCTTGAACACTTCGGAACTTTCTAACTCTATGCGTTCGCGTAGTGACTTGCGCACCCCGCGCAACATCGCGACTCGAGCGAGTTGCCTGACGATGATGCCCATCACTGTTTGACGCATGAATGGAGCATGGCGGCGCGTATGCTGAATAATCCGGAAAATGGCGTCTCGCGCCTCTTCATCCACAGAAAAAAGGAGGTATTTGAGGACTTCAGGTGAGACTTGCGCTTGATTCGCTTCCTTCTTTTGGGAGATATTGGGTTCTCGCTTGATACCTGACAAGAAACCTGTTACACGCTTCTCAAAATTGCGCCATTCGCTTAGTTTTTCCACCATGTTAAGGTAACCGGAAAATAACTCCACACGGGTCATCCTTGCCGGAATAATATTAGTATTTGCACCCTGATGATTAGCATAAATTTCATGTTCCTCATCTAAGACAATGCGTCCTTCTTGGCTGAGTCGGCGCCATAGTTTTGTTCCTATCTCAGCCCTCAAAATATGTGTTGCAATAAGAGGGATACTGGCTTCTTGTAAAAACTCAAAATGCTGGTCGAAAATCGTTTTGTCGTCGTGGTCAAAACCCACAATCATTGCGGCTCTAATTGCCATGCCGTAAGATTGAATCTTGCTGATATCGCTTATAAGGTCGGCGCTGTAGTTGTGCAATTTGTTGGTTTCAAGCAAGCTCTCCTTATTAGGTGTCTCAATACCAATGGTGATGAGGCCAAAATTAGCATCAGCAAGCATTTCCAGCAACTCATCATCCTTTGCGACATTGATGCTCAATTCGGTGTAGAAATTCATGGGGTTTCGAAAGGATTGGTTGAGCGGAATCAACTCGCGCAACAACTCTTTCGTGTAGCGGGGATTGCCAATAAAATTATCGTCGCAGAAGGAAACAGTCTGCATACCTAACTGTTCCAACACCCGGACTTCTTCAAGCACTTTATCTATCGGCTTGTGCCGTGGGCGATGACCATAGAGATAGGCAACATCACAGAACTCGCAATCAAAAGGACAGCCACGTGCCGTTTGGACAGCACCCACAAGATAGCTGTTCATATCGTTGGCAATGCTATCCCATCTTGGGATAGGAGATAGAGTCAAATCGGGTTTAGTAATCTGTCGATACTCCCGCTGGTAGGCGCCAGCCTTCCAATCAGCCATAAACCTTGGCCAGGTTAGTTCTGCTTCACCAATAAAGACAATATCAAAGAACTCACGACATGCCTCCGGGGCAGAAGTAACGCCGGCTCCGCCAATGGCTACAGGAACACCACGCTTTCGAAAGATTTGGGCAATTTGCCTGGCGCGCGGGAGATGACGTGAATAACCCGTAAATCCAACTAAGTCATAGTCTTGCTCGAATACTGTGGAGTCATCAATCCATCCACGTACTCGCTCATCCCATAAATCTACTTCAATATCATCGGGTGTCAACGCGGCAATGGTCGCAAGAGCCAATGGTGTTATATATGCTTTTTCTTTTACAAAAGGGAGCTTCAGAATCTCATCGAAAGATGTCACATCCCAATCAACATCTGTGGAGATAAGAAGAATTTTCATGTGTACCCTTCCTTGTATGTTTACCCCTCAATTCTTGCTCAATGGCTTTTAGTATCTCTTCTTCCAGCATAGTCTTTTGGATATCTGAAACCGAGTCGTCACTTTGTGCAAGAATAGAAGATACATCTTTTGTTGCGCTATTTTCTTTGGCGATAGCGCGATTAGCAAGTTCATAGAGGAAGGTTTTATCCTCGTAAGAAAACGAGTCCGATTCCTTTCCCAAACTGGTGATAAAATCAACAAAAATCTCTACCACTACATCATCGGTGCGCATCTTATTTACTAAACCGTTATGAACCCTCTGGTGGATATCAGTGAAAATCTCCTGGTAGAGGTTTTCGACCTTCTCTGGCAGGAGAAGGTCAGTCTGGTCAATATCCAGCTTGAACGCTTCGGAACTTTCTAACTCTATTCGCTCGCGGAGTAACTTACACATTGATTGCAACATAGCTACTCGGCTGAATTGCATGGTGATGATTGACATTACAGTTTGACGCAGGAATGGAACATGGCGGCGCATGTACTGGATAATCCGGAAGATAGCGTCTCGCGCCTCCTCATCCAGGGAAAAAAGGAGGTATTTGAAAAGTTCGGGTGAGACTTGCGCTTGATTCGCTTCCTTCTTTTGGGAGATAGTTGGCTCTCGCTTGATACCTGCTAAGAAACCTATTACACGCTTCTCAAAATTACGCCATTCACTGAGTCTTTCCACTAAGTTAAGGTAACCGGAGAATAACTCCACACGGGTCATCCTTGCCGGAATAATATTCGTGTTTGCGCCATGAAGATTCCCATAAATCTCATGTTCCTCATCTAACACAATACGTCCTTCTTGGCGAAGTCGGTTCCATAGTCTTGTCCCTATTGGAGCCCTAAGAAGATGCGACGAAATAAGAGGGATATGAGCTTCTTGGAGAAACTCAAACTGCTGGTCGAAAATCGTCTTGTCGTCATGGTCAAAACCTACAATCATCCCGGCTCTGATTGCCATGCCGTAAGAATGAATTTTTCTGACATCTTCAAGGAGATTCGTTCTGTAGTTGTGTCGTTTGTTAGTTTCAAGCAAGCTCTCTTTATTCGGGGTTTCAATGCCAATGAAGAGAACTCTAAAATTAGCATCAGCAAGCATTTCCAACAACTCATCATCTTGTGCGACATCGATGCTCAATTGGGTGAAAAAACCCACGGGGTTTCGAAAGGAGCGATTGAGCGGAATCAATTCTCGGATTAGGTCTTTCGCGTAGTGGGGATTGCCAATGAAATTATCGTCGCAGAAAAAAATGGTCTGCATACCTAACTGTTCCAACACCCGGACTTCTTCAAGCACCTGATCTATCGGCTTGTACCGTGGGCGACGACCATTGAGATAGACGACATCGCAAAACTCACAGTTAAAGCGACAGCCCCGCGTCGTTTGGACAGCCCCCCAGAGGTATTCTCTCATCCGATTAGCAATACTATCCCATTTAGGGATAGGAGAAATAGCCAAATCTGGTTTGGTAATCTGCCGATACTCCCGCTGGTAGGCGCCAGCCTTCCAATCAGCCATAAACCTTGGCCAGGTTAGTTCTGCTTCACCAATAAAGACAATATCAAAGAACTCACGACATGTCTCCGGGGCGGCAGAAGCACCAACTCCACCGATAGCCACAGGAACACCACGCTTCCGAAAGATTTGGGCAATGCGTTTGGCGCGTTGAAGATGAAGTACATAACCCGTGAAGCCAACTAAGTCATAGTCGTTCTCGAATTTTGTGGATTCATCAATCCGTCCATGCACCGGTTCATCCCACAAATCTACTTCAATATCATCGGGGGTCAACGCGGCAATGGTCGCAAGATGCAATGGCACCATTATAGCTTTGGTTTCTATAAAAGGAAGATTGAAAATCCCTTCGTACGTTGCCACACTCCAATCAACATCTGTAGAGACAAGAAGAATTCTCTTCATCTTAAAGCACCTCTGGCAACCATGTTCCTATAGGAGAGAACGCAGTTACCACCCTCCAATATAACCAAGGCTCATGTTAAAACCAGGTGCTGGATGCCTGAACTTGTTCAGATAAATTACTTCAACAAGTTGAGGCGTCCCAAAAAGTTTCATTACATGAGCCGGAATATTTGATTTGGACATGCTATTTGACCATTAACATCCTGCGCTTTGCGGTAAAATTTCCTGCTGTGATGGTATAAAAATAAATGCCGCTTGCTAAACTCTCACCTGTTTTGTTTTTACCATTCCAGTATGCTGCGCTTCTCTTTGAAATATATGTTCCGGCCTCTTTATATCCTAAGTCCATAGCTTGTACTAACCGTCCAGATAAGTCATATATCTTTATTTTGACAGTTGCTCCTTCTGTCAACTGATATGGAATCCAGGTTTCAGGATTAAATGGATTTGGGAAATTCTGCAGCAGAGCATTTTTCTCGGGAACAATATCACCGACGCGAATATTCAGAATTACTGACGCACGTCTTAAATCAATGTGCTGAACCTGATGTTTAATCGGCCCTGCCATCACTTTTCCAGCATCGTCTTGAACCACTATTTCGATTGTGTCTCCCAAGCTGACCACGCTGTTCCGGTTCAAATCCACAAAAGCGGCGACAAAGATTCCATCTCCAGCGGAGCCTACCGAACTGTAAAGAGAATTACCTGTATTGAGATTTCTTATAGTTACAGAATAATTATCCGTGACAAGTGTAGTACCATATTCATCGTAGAGCATGCCGGCGACAGCAAACGCCCAAGTGCTATCGTTATCGAAAACTGTGCTTTTGTTTGGCGCCATGTTACTCCATCCTGAACCTGTGAAGGTAACATCGACAGGCCGAAGAACGTTGACAATATATCCCTGGTCGCCATTAATGGAAGAGTTCGTCGGAGAATCCAACGGAAATTTAGGTAAGTGAGAGGTAAATTTTCCTGTTTGTGTATTATACCATACTATCAAAGTCACATTGTCTTTTCCAATGAAATCTATCAAATCACTTAATCTCCAGTTTTCGCCTGGGTCTAATGGAACAGGAATCATATTTAATCCTTCATATAAAGGTATCTTGAAACGCAACACTTCTTCTTGGGTTACCAATTCTTGATTATAAAGCGTCCACACCGGATCCAATTTAGTCAATTGTTCTTCAGCACTGACCTCCGTTTTAAGATATCTATTAAAGAAAGCCAGACCGTATTGGCATATCGCTTGCGCTTGAGGGTTAGATTGGCGGCAATTGAATAAAGTGGTATCAGTTTCCCCCTCAGCACAAACATCATTAACGAATGACAGGTGACTGCCATTCTTCATAATTAGCAGATATTTGGGAGGCTTGGCCTTGGTATAAGCCAGCGTCCTGACGGCGTTATTAGGCCCTGTCAAATTGGATTCATCATCATCTCCTAACATGACCATCATCGGAATATCGATGTCTTGTATGTTATCCTCGAAAGGATAGGTCGGAGCGGAAAACAGTAACGCGGCCTTTATTTTTGCCTCTGTTTTCGCGGGATATCCTCCCACTAAACCTAAAGTGGAGACGCCGCCTAAGGAATGACCGAAGGTACCGATAGCATTTTCGTCGATGGTCTGGTAGAAGAAGGAAGCATTTTTCCGATTTAACTCTAATACTTTATCTATAAGAAAAGAACTCGGGCTGAGGCGATATTTGGAGATATACCGCAGACAGGCTTCACGGTCAGCATCCATGATGTCAACGAACTGCAAACCCAATTGTACACCGATTATCGGTCGGACAATGTAACCTCCCTTTATCCTCACCATGGCAGCCTGTGCTTCAAAATCTGGCGGTATTGTCTCAATATAATCCGCGCCAGCGACAATATAACCCTGGCTGGCGAGGAATTCGGTAAAATAGGCGGTATTTAGACCACTACCAAGGTAGCCATGGAGGAATAACACCAGGGGATAAGGTTTGGCTTTACTGGCGAGGGGAGCATCAACCGCGATTTGGCTGGTAAAGCCATCCGGATAAGTATATAAGCTCGGTTGTCCGTCTGTGGGATACCAAAAGGCGGTAGTTAAAGTTTGAGACTCGCCATCCTCATCAACATAGTCAAAATCATATATTCTATAGCCAACATTAAAGCTAATAGCTTCTTCAGCAGAAATATTGCTCATCATTACTAGAGACACAACAAAAACGAGTAATAGACAGAGTATAATTTTTCTGCATACCATGATAAATACCTCCTATGGAGTATACAGCTTGAAATCTTCGGAACTTTCTAACTCTATTTGCTTGCGCGGATTGACTTGTTCAATCATTGGAACCTCGCTACCCGGCGCAATTTCCGGATGACGGTTCTCATAATTCCTTGGCGCTTGGTAGGTGCGGAATCCTTCTTATAAAGCGTCCACACCGGATCCAATTTAGTCAATTGTTTCTCAGCACTGACATCATTTTTAAGATATCTATTAAAGAAAGCCAAACCATATCTGCATATCCCTTGAACTTGAGGGTTAGATTGGCGGCAAGCAAATAAAGTGTCTCTCTCCTTGGAACAAGCATTATTAACGAATGATAGGTGGCTGCCATTCTTCATAATTAGCAGATATTTGGGAAAATTGGCTCTGTCATAAGCCAGCGTCCTGGCGGCATTATTAGGCCCTTTTAAATTGGATTCATCATTATCCCCTAACATGACCATCATCGGAATAACAATGTTTGGGATGTTATCCTCGAAAGGATAGGTCGGAGCGGAAAACAGTAACGCGGCCTTTATTCTGTCCTCTTTTTTCGCCGGATATCCTCCCACTAACCCTAATTCAGCGGTGCCGCCTAAGGAATGACCGCAAGTACCGATAGCGTTTTCGTCGATGGTCTGGTAGAAGAAGGAAGCACTTTTCTTATTTAACTCTAATACTTTATCTATAAGAAAAGAACTCGGGCTAAGTCGATATTTGGAGATATACTGCATACAGCCTTTACGGTCGGCATCCATTATGTTCACGAACTGCAAACCCAATCGTATACCGATTATCGGTCGGACAATGTAACCTCCCTTTATCCTCACCATGGCAGCTTGTTCTTCAAACGCTGGGGGCACAGTCTCGATATAATCCGGACCAGCGACAATATAGCCCTGGCTGGCAAGGAATTCGGTAAAATAGGCGGTGTTTAGGCCACTACCAAGGTAGCCATGGAGGAATAACACAAAGGGATAAGGTTTGGCTTTACTGGCGAGGGGAGCATCAACCGCGATTTGGCTGGTAGAGCCATCCGCATAAGTATATAAACTCGGTTGTCTGTCCGTAGGATACCAAAAGGCGGTAGTTAAAGTCTGAGCCGCGCCATCTTTATCAACATAGTCAAAATCGTATATTCTATAGCCAACATTAAATGTTGCTTCAGCCAAAACGTTGCCCACTATTATCAAAAAGAAAACAAATAGTATGCTTGGTATAAATGTTTTTGTTTTCACGATTAACTCCCACATCAAAGAAGAAATGTTTTTAGGTTTTTGACGAAAACTTCCGGACGCCCTACAGGATGAAAATGCCCGGCATTTTGGATAATGACTGATTTGCAGTCGGACAAATGTTCTCGAAGATATTGATAAGTTGCCATAGAAGGTGAACGTTCACCATAGCTAATCAGGACCGGTTGGGAAATCTGGCCAATTTGGTTCAGCGTAAGTCCTGCGGTTTCTCGAAAGTCATTTAAGATAGATGTGCTTTCCAGCAGTTGTGTTAATCCTTTGACACTCATTAGTCCTCCCACTCGCCTTTGTTTAATTCCAGAGGAAGAAGCGCTTTGCTGCCTAAGTATTCTGGTCTGCATAATGAGGTAATTTATATCATCCTGTTTATCTTCAGGGACAGAAATACCAAATTTAGCCAGTCTCTCTATCCACATCTCTAAGACGGGAACGCTTTTCCGCAACGTTTCCACCGCAGGAACGCCTGTGTCGGCTAAAACCAGCTTAATTACACGCTCTGGATGAAGCACAGTGTAATGCAATGCCACTAAACCTCCAAAGCTATGTCCCACTAAATGAGTTTGCTTAATATCCAGACTATCCAGTATGCCATTTAAGTCATCAGCCATATCGGCGGAGGTATAGCCGTTCAGCGGCATATCGCTATATCCATGTCCACGAAGGTCGTATGTGGTAACGCTAAAATCTTCCGCTAATACCGGCTGAATATTCAACCAAAGGGCAAGGTTACTGGCGATTCCATGAATCATCACTACGTCCGGTCCATCACCTGTGCGTTGATAATGGACATTCATACCATTGACGAGAATCTTAGACATCGTTGATTTCCTTCTCCTGCCGTTTCAAAAAAAGAATGATACAAAAAAGTTCAGCTTAACAGATTTTGGGCTAACGGATTTATCGCTAGCGGATTCTTTTTTATCCGTTAGCTAAGAATCCGTTAGCTAAAGAAATCAGCCGTTAATTGGCATGCCCAGTATCCCGGAAATTTCAGCGACGTCTTACGATACGTGAAAGAGCGCGGTATGATTCGACAATAGTGACTGCGCCAAGTAACGAATCCGGTTGACGCTGTGTTAATAAATCTATGACTTTAGCATTAATGATATGGGCATGGGCATTGTCTGGTAGATTAACCGCAATCACACCTGTAGTGAATGCAGCAGGCCAAGTTCGGGTTCTGGTGAACCCTTTATCGCGAGTGATGATTATAGCATCAGAAGTTACAGCCGCTGAGAATATATCTGTATCGGATTTTCCTTTGAGGCCTATATCTCTGACATCTTGCGCTATAAACCGTTCTCCAAAATTTACCCTTTTAGGACAATCCTAATTGGCATTTGGTTCCTGCTTCACTGAGAACTGCGTCCCTATTTAAGGATCGTCTTACATTCTCTCCACAGACGTGACTTCCGACGAAACTCGCCGTAGTGAAAGTTAAACAACTAAACGACTAAGATTTTGTGCTGCGTTTCTATCACGGTCATGACTTATGCCACAATCGCAAGTCCATTCCCGCATAGAAAGTGTGAGCTTGTCATTGATTGCGCCGCATGCTGAACACAACTTCGAACTGGGGAAGAATCTATCAGCTAAAAGTAAAGAAATGCCATTCCACGCGGTCTTGTAGGTTAATTGTCTACGGAACTCACCAAAACCGACCTCCGAGATCGCACGTGCCAGCTTATGATTTTTAAGCAGATTTTCTACTGACAACGCTTCGATAACTACCACAGATGGCCTTTGTTCTACAGGTTTGGTTTTCGCCACAATAGAACTCGTTGCCTTGTGGATAGCGTCCTTGCGAATATTAGCAATTCGGTAATATAACCTGGCTACTTTTCTCCTTGACTTCTCTCGATGTTTTCCTTCTTTCTGACGCTTTGACAATTCTCGTTGTGCTCTTCTTAGTTTTCGTAGGGCTTGTAAAAGTGCTTTAGGATTTTCAATTTCCGTTCCATCTGAGCAAACAGCCATTTTTTTGATTCCCAAATCCACACCTATCGGGGCGCCTGTCGCCTTCTCTATATCACTTTCGTGTTCTACCTGAACACTTACAAACCAATGCCGGGCTTTCTCGGAAACAGTTGCAGATAAAATCTTAACGCCGTCGGTTTGGTTATCTGAGGTGAAAAACCTCCTGTCAGGAAGATAACCTTTTTCTTTTAGACGCAACCATCCAAGGCGTGGAAGCTTTATTCTATCAACTTTGATATGAACTGCACCCGTCAATCGAAAACTCCCAAGTCCGCGCTTTTTTTCTTTAAACCGAGGAAAGCCGACTTTGCCTGTAAACTTCCCATCCTTTTTAAGGGAAACGCGATGAAAGAAGTTTATGAACGCTTTATCCAAATTTCGCAATGCTTCTTGAGGCGCACACTTTGACACTTCATACATCCAATTTAGTTCAGTCTTTTGGAGTGCGTTTAATTCTCGGTGCAAGTCTATTGCGGTTGGGGTCTTCCGCTTTTCTTTAAATGCGGAAATCTTGCGTGCAAGTCCCCAATTGTAAGCAAAACGAGCTGTCCCCGCGTGTTTGGCGCAAAGAGTGCGTTGCTTATTGTTCAGATCTAATTCAGTTTTATAAGCCCGTAAAATAATCATTTGGATTTTCCCTTTGAAAACATGGACTGTATTTGTTTAAAGAAATACAGTAAAGTTTTCTAACGGGGTGACATTACAGTATAAAAAAGAATAAAACATAATAATTTTTTAAGCTGGTGTCAACCCCTTGCAACTAACTGAGGCGTTAGAGAACGCGGCATGCTTTCATCAATTAAAAATCTCATTGTTTACGTACCGGCTAACTCAATAAGTTCAGTTTTTGTAACAATTTCAGCGGCATAAGCTAAAGCAGCCTGGATATCCTCGTGAGTGATTTCGTATTCACACATGACCTCTTGCATGCTCATTCCGGCAAGCGAACCGACAATTATAGAAATAGGCACTCTAGTTCCCATAATGACGGGCGCGCCATGACAAATATTGCGGTCAACAATGATTCTTGGAGCGATTTCCATCGTTAAAACTCCTCCATCGTATATAACGGTTTCTGTTCGCTTCGTTCAGCGATTACTTCGTGAATCGCCAATTTTAGCACTTTTTCCAGCAACTCGTCAAGAGAGCGCTGTCATCCCTTTTCACCACCCAAAAGCTGATTGAGGATATCCAACTCCAGAGGCAAAGGCTTGGCAAACAGCCACTCCACCTTCAACCCAAACCCCTCAACAACTTCTGAACGCACCACACCCTGGCTTATGACTTCCTCTGTGTAACCATCTTTTTTGCGCAAAACCCGCGCTTGTTTTAGCTTCTGGCCAATGAACCAGATTTCAGAAACGCCGATGCTTCGATAATCCGCTTCCAGCGCCACAATATCGGCGGGCTTGTCCCTTGGCGATACAATCTCGATTACCAAATCAGGCGCGCCATAGATGCCTTTCTCCTGGACAATGCTCTCTCCGTCCTTGTACACAAACAGAACATCGGGCAATCGTCCTCGGTGTTCAGTGATTCGCACCGCTGTGCGGGAGCCGCGAACAATCCCTAAGTCTTTGGCTGCCACATAGCCGCGAAGCACGAAATATAGCCAGCCGAACAAATTCTCATGTGGGTCTCTTGCGGCCATTTTTTTCACCACCACTCCATTAATGAGTTCCACATCGTCGTCTTCGCCAAACAGGTCAACAAACTCATCGAAGGTCAAAGGACCTGGTGGAACCAAAACCTGTTGTTCATATCGCATCTCTACCAGTTCTTTAATCGCTGTCGTTTGCCTGGTGCGCGGCAACCCGTCTATTACTAACTGCATTGATGAGTACAAGGCAAATAAAAAAGCTTGTGCCATTCTGTTTTCACCTGCCTCCGATGAACCAAACTTTTTCTTTTGGATGCCCAAACTTATCATGGATGAAAATTCGGATTATCTGCTATTAGCCCTTCCGCTACGGCAGCCATACGTAAGCGATTGTCAGCGGAAATAAATGTTAGCGATGGAAGTTGGTTCTTCAACAAACAGCCATTAATCAAAATTGCCGCTGCCAGTTGGACGGCGTCATAACCACGCAGTGCATGGCGTCGTATCAATACCCAAAAGCTGATTGAGGATGTCCAATTCCAAAGGCAAAGGCTTGGCAAACAGCCACTCCACCTTCAACCAAAACCCATCAACAACTTCTGAACGCACTACACCTTGGCTTATGACCTCCTCTTGGTAACCATCTTTTTGGCGCAAAACCCGCACCTGCTTTCGCTTCTGGTCAATGAACCAGAGTTCAGCAACGCCAACACTTCGATAATCCGCTTCCAGCGCCACAATATCAGCGGGGCTGTCCCTGGGTGATACAATTTCTATGACCAAATCAGGCGCGCCATAGATGCCTTTCTCCTGGACAATGCTCTCTCTCTCCTTGTGCACAAACAGAACATCGGGCAGGCGTCCGCGGTGCTCGGTTACCTGTACTGCTGTCCGGGAACCACGAACGATACCTAAGTCTTTAACGCGAGTATAGCCCCGCAAAACCATGATAAGCCAGGCGTCTAAATCCTCATGTGGGTCTCTTGCGGCCATTTTTTTCACCACCACTCCATTAATGAGTTCTACATCGTCGTCTTCGCCAAACAGGTCAACAAACTCATCGAAGGTCAAAGGACTTGGTGGAACCAAAACCTGTTGTTCATATCGCATCTCTACCAGTTCTTTAATCGCTGTCGTTTGCCTGGTGCGCGGCAACCCGTCTATTACTAACTGCATTGATGAGTACAAGGCAAACAAAAGAGTTTGTGCCATTCTGTTTTCACCTGCCTACGATGAATTATGATGAGTGAAACGTGAAACGTGTTCGGAAGCCTCACCAACGGCGAAGCGCCTTATGGATGCGTGAAAGGAATTTTCTGCTCACGTTTCAAGTATCACGTTTCACTTCAATCAACGTATCCCAGCGCTTTCAACCGTCGAAGTATTGCCGCTTTGCCTTTGGCATCCATCTCATCTGTTTGCTCCTGTGGAAACTCTTCAGGAGGCAGTGTAGCTTCACCGATACATACTGGGTGAGTTTGGATAAAATCTTTCTCGAAAATCTCTGTCGGTACGCGCCCTTCTAAATCTTCGGGAATTGGTAGTCCCAACGAGTAAAGAAGTATGGACGTAACATCTAAAATGGAAAATTCATCAACAGAAAGTCCCTTGTCAATCCCAGGCCCTCCTGCTATAAAAATGCCATCTCGATGGTGAGTGCCTACTGGTTCAGGACGCTTCATATATACTATATTCGACCTTAAAGTTGAGATAAAACCCTCGTCCCTCAACCCCAAGGTCAAATCAGGTGCCAGATACATTTGGCTTCCAGCGAAAATCTCTTCTCGCTTCCAGACCTTGGTCACTACCGGTTTTCCGGTTTCATCAGGAGTAAACTGTAACAAGGCATTGATAAGTTCCTGGCGAAAACGCTCATAGTCTTCTAGGGGAACTCCACCTTCTTCACCACGTTGTCCAGACACTGATATATGGACGGCATTGCTACTGGCCGTAAGGCCATGTGCGGTCGTTTGGTGCCAATCCAGCGTGTTGACGTAATTCCTTGGTAAAATAATACGCGGGTCTTGACTATCTATATTATCCGCAGAGGCCACTTCAACATCTTTTGCCCATTTCAGATAGCCATTTTGCTGTAGCCAGGTATTGAGATAAAATATCTCAACCGAGGTGCTGAAGCCATGGTCAGATGCCATAAAGATATTTGCTTCAGAGCCAGCAATTGCAACAATTTCAGCAATGAAGTCATCCAGTTTTCGATAATAGTTCAAGCATATATTGCGGATTTCTTGTTCCCAAGAAGATGGATTCTTAGGAAAATGCTCGGGAGAAATAAAACGCCAGCATAAATGCTGCAATTTATCCATGCCGTCAAAGAGAATAGCGGTCAGGTGACAGGGCTCCTCTTTCATTAAGTAGCACAGGGACTTAAACCATTGTTCTTCCTTTCGGGTATGTTCCTCAATCCAACCTTGATAATCGTTCTTTGGGATACCTGTGAGGGCCATTCTATCTGCGACTGGATCCATGGCCATCTCTTTCACACTTACTCCATCAATTTCATTTAACCTGTCGTAGAGGTCGCGAGGATAACAACCACGGCGTATATGCCGTTCAGGTACCCAACCGGGGACGATGAATCCATTAATCGGACGAATCGGCGTCATAACGGGAAAATTCAGCGATGTCGCTTTCAAACCTTGACGGTTGAGGATGGACCAGATTGTTTCACAAGCGATGTTACGAGAGTTTAGAAATCTCACGTACCGGCTGTTGGGAGACTCAAACCGAAAAAAGTCAAAAATACCATGATTACCTGGGCTTCGTCCGGTCATCATGGAAGTCCACGCCGGCTGGGTAATAGGCGGAATAACAGATACAAGCCTCCCGCGCGTTCCAGATGCTATAAATTGCTTTAAAAAGGGCATTACCCCTTCTTCCATGAGAGGGTCAAGGATTGAAAAAGTACCTCCGTCAAGTCCAAGCCAAATTGTGCGATTTTCCATCATTATTCTCCAATATTAGTAGAATCCAGGTTTTGATAGATAAAATTAGATAGCTCTCCAACACGAATGTCTTTGACTTCTCGTTCCGCTACCCCCGCTAAAAACTCAGCGAATGGCAAGGATTTTTGGAAACGCTCTTCAATAGCAGTTCCCAAAGCGACAGCGTCTATAGATTCAAAATCCAAATCAGCAAGAAGGAAAGTATCCCGTGAAATTTCGCCAGAATATTCCCAATCGCCGGTCAAATCATTCAAAATATCGAGCAAGTCGGTGTAAACGGTTTCTTCAGTTACTTTAGCCATTTTAACTCCTTTTGATAATTATAAAACGTGAAACGTGATGCGTGATTATGTGCTGCCAACAGACATCGGAGAAATTTTGCTAAACCGTGCGTTTGAACAGGGGCCAATGGGCAAGAAGGCTAAACGGCAAGATGGTTCAACCGCGAAACGGTACAACGGCAAGACGGCTAAATAAAAATTGCGGCTTTGCCGTCTTGCCATCTTGCCGTCTTTCCATTTTACCTATTTCCGCTGTGTGTTGGCTGTACAGCATCAAGTTTGGCGTTTCCAACTTAATAACCCTTCCAAGTTCAAACTCTATCCGCTAATCGGCGCGAATTTACGCGAATATTTTTTCTTCGTGAATATTCGCGTGAATTAGCGGATAAAAAAGTGGAAGGTTTTATTTTCTGCAACAGCCTTTAATATTGAAAATTACCA
>Ga0194111_10004548_pt1 | contig 16056 bp, 10 predicted proteins | sample TA2KigC300mmetaG_FD_146194 | JGI IMG/M metagenome (GOLD analysis project Ga0194111, IMG submission 146194) | Freshwater microbial communities from Lake Tanganyika, Tanzania - TA2015033 Kigoma Deep Cast 300m | ecosystem: Environmental > Aquatic > Freshwater > Lake | place: Tanzania: Lake... | reverse complement strand
TCGAAGACCTTGTTGTGGGGCGGCGTGTGGGTGATCGTCACGACGGGCGCCGGTCCCGGCGGCGTGAACCCGTGGTTCGTCGCGGCGGGACAGAAGGCGTAGTAGTGCGGCGTCCCGTTGCTCAGGTTCCCATCGTCGTCATCCATCAAGAAGGCCGTCTGGATCTGGTCCGGCATCGACGTGGGCCGCAGGGTTCTCCTGCCCATGTGCCAGTTCATCCAGAGGATGTCGCGCGTCCCGTCGACCCCGTAGATGGGCAAGAGGATCTCGCGGGCATCCCACCAGAAGCCGGAGATGATCTGCCCGTTGAAGTGAATCTGACCCGACTGATAGTCGTCCGGATACCGAAGCGTGTTGTCCGCGTCCCTGATGCCGCTCGCGCACTGGTTCAGATAGAACCCCTCGCCGCAGATCGAGTTGCCGTCGAGAAGCAGCGCGGCGACGTCCGAGTTCCCCTCCCCCACGTCCGAGGGATTGTTCCCGTAGATCCACTGCGTCATCCCGTGCGCGTACTCGTGATAGATCACATCCCCCATCTGACCCGTGTTGCCGCATCCGCCCCCGGCCCGATAGAAGTTGATCGTGCTGCCGTCCCAGTAGGCGTTGCACGTGCTCGCGATGTTCGCCGTCGCCGACATCCGGTAGTCGGGCGATGTCCAGCTCGGATCGTACTGCTTCGCCGCGTCGTGGATCCGATTGCCGTGCAGATAGATGGCCCGCGCCGCGTCGTTCTCCCACCCATCCGTCCAGCGAATCTCGAACGCCACGCCAGGCGTCGCCGTCCCCGTGAACGTCCCGTCCCCGTCCAGCTGATCGTTCACGTTGATCCAACGACCGTCCAGCTGCGCCGTCACCGTCACCGGAGCCGTCCCGGAATGCGTGATCTCGTAGTTGCCCTGCAGATCCGAATAGCCGCTGTTGCCCCCCGTCACCGCCACCCGCATGTTCGGCAGCCGCCGATCCTGCTCCCCGTAACAGTACCCGTAATCCTCCACGTCCCCCGCCGTCGTCCCCACCACGTTCGCGTAGCAAACATCGTCATACCGCCACACCACCTCGCCCGTCGCCGCGTCCACGTGCGACACCCAGATCGCGAACGGCTCCTCCACACGATGCCGCACCCGCCAGACAAGCCGGTATCCCATCCCCTCCCCTTCCGGAACGGGAAGAATCAACAGCTCGCCCCCCTCGTCCAGATCGCGGCCCGCGACGAAACCGACATCTCTGGAGGCGAACTGGCCCGCCTCGGCGACCGTCAGGAGAGGACGCGTGGCGATCCCGATCGCGGGATGCCAGTCGGACCCGAAGTAGTAGAGGCGCCCCGACTCGGTCATCAGAAGCCGCAGGAACGAGTCCTCGACGGGGATCCCGTCATGTTCCTGCTGGAAGATGACCCCCCACTTTCCGAGGCCGTTCACGACGGAGACGAGCTTCATCTGAGCCGGATCGACCTTCAGCAAGTCCCGATGCTGGTCGACGAAGCGCCGCGCCGCATCTTCGGCCTGCGCCTCGCCGGACAGGAACCCCGTGGAGAGGTCGACACCCGGGCCATAGACCGCGTGGGGCGTCCCGTTCACGGCATTCCAGCTATAAGTCCATCCCGAACCGGCCCGGGCCTCGAAGAGGGCGGCCTCGGGGTGCTGCTCGGCGCGCAGCCCCTCCTGTCGCCACACGGGCGGGCGCTCCGCGCCCGGCCGCGTAATCGCCAGATCGGCGCGCTCCTCCACGGGGGCGAAGGCGTGCGCTGTTGCGATGCAGAATGCAAGGATCCCCAGGAGGATCACCAGTTGACGGCGGCAAGATGCCATCCCTGCTCCTTTCCACCCACCCCGGGATGGGGCGGGGAGCCAGATCGTCAGGTTGTCGAACTTTCGCGAGCCTGCAGGCTCGCCGGGTGCGGCCGATCGGGACAACAGGTCCCCCCACGATCATACCATGCGCGGGCGGCTCCCCCCATGGAGAGAGAGCCGCCCCGGTTCAGATCTTCATGACCCTCGATGGCGCGATCAACGAACGATCGTCACCTGCTTGAACTGGGTCACCTCCGGCGTGTCGATCTGGACGAAATAGATCCCTGACGGGACCGTGCCCGCATCGAACCCGACGGTGTGCTCTCCTGCGGCGGCGGGGCCGTCGACCAGGGTCCGCACCAGCCTTCCGGCCACGTCGTAGAGGGCGAGCCGGACGGTGGTCGGGCGAACCAGGCTGTAGATGATCGAGCCGCTCGCGCCCAGCGGGTTCGGGCGGAAGGAGAGGGTTCCGTGAGGCGCGCCCGCATTGGCCCCATCGACTCCCGTCACGGGTGCGCGCACAACCGTCAGAGTGACGTCGTCCACGGCCGCGTCGACGAGAGAGCCGGGAGAGAGATCCTCGGCGATGAAGCGGATCCTGACGGCGTCGGTGAGAGCGACATGCTCGGCCAGATTGAAGGAATACTGGTTCCAGCTGTTCGCGCTCGCGGTCGTGTACTCGAGATGCGTCCAGGACGACCCATCGGCCGTCACGTCGACCGCCCAGTAGTCCTGGCCCGGATTGTTGCCGAGGTTGTTCGTGTACCAGCGCCAGTACTCCAGCGTCGCGGAGACCGCCCCGCCGAGGGAGAAGACCGGCGACAAGAGCGTCGTCCGTCCGCCGTCGACGTCCGAATCGGGGGCCGCGCCGCCGACGGCGCCGTTGCCCGTCACGAAGCAGAGAGCCCCAGGATCCGGCGTGTGGTCTAGATCCGGCTGAACCTGCTGGCCGTTGTACTGCGTCCCGACGGGCTCCGCGCGGACCCAGCGACCGGCGGTAGCCGTGTCGCCCGAAAGCCCCAGCGTCCAGCCCTGATCTGTTTCGGCATGATCGGACCAGGCCCCGACGGAGAGCGGATAGTCGAGGGCGGCCCCGTAGCCCGCCTCGCTCGCGACCTCGACGTGAAGGAGGAGCGTCGTCGGGCTCGGGCAGCTCGAGAGAATCTCGATCTGGTAGGAGCTCAGAAGCCCCATCGAGCCCGCCTCCGCCAGCAGGCACTCGCCCTCGCCGTCCAGCACGACCACGTCAGGGCTCGCGCAGCTCAGCGTCGCGATCATGCCCCGCGCGTCTCCGTGTCCTCCGTTGGCGAGTCTCAGCTGGACGTAGAACGACTCCCCCGGGTCGGCGCTGCCGTTGGAGTTGCCGGGGGGAAGCGAGTCGTCGATCAGGATCGGCCCGGCGCCGAGGACCGGAGCGATGAGGACGAGGTTGAAGCTCGCGTTCCAGTCGCCGTTCAAGCTGTGTACATTCACGGCGATCGGAACGGGGTGCTGATCAGGCGCATCGCCGCTCACCTCGATCACGAAAGGCTCCGCGTTGGTCGCGCTCGAGTCGGCCATGATCTTGCCGAAGCTCCGCTGCGGCACGAGAATCTGCGCGAGCGGATCGAGCGTCGAGAGGGTCGCCTCCACGCCGTCCGCGGACTCAATGCCGACGTTGCGCAATGTGAGGGTCAACCCGACGGTCTCCCCGGCGTCGCAGGCTCCATTGCCGTTCCCCGAGTCCTCGTCCAGGACCGATGTTCCGCCGAGAACGATGTACGGGCCGTTCAAGGGCAGCACTTCCACGGGATCGATCACCGGGATCTTGTTGTAGGCGGTCACCGTCAGGGTGAGCGTCGTCGGCTCCTGGGGCGGGTCGGCCATTTGGATCGTGGCGTCGCCGAGAGCGTCGGTGTAGGCGGAGCCGTAGAGGACTCCGTCGGCATAGAGCGCGCAGAGCGCGCCGTGCACGCCGGCGACGCGCACCGCGTAGTCGGTCTGCGTCAACAGGATCGCTCCCTCGTGGCTCACCGACATCGCCGCGGGGGTCGCCGTGCGCACCGCGAGCGAGGGATCCCCGAAGATGTGCCAGGTGAGGAACATGTTCTGGCCGTCCGCGCCGTACTCATCCATCATCTGGCAGGAGCCGTTGAAACAGAGCCCCCCGAAGGTGCGCATCTCGTCATTGACCAGAAGGTCGATCACCTCGTCCTGGCCGCACATCGGCGGGTTCCACGACTGGTTGATCGACGACATGTAGGTCGCAACCGCGCCGATCGGGTTGCCCGCGCGCGTCGAGCGAAGCCAAGCCTCTCCGAAGCAGGTCCCCGCATTGAACTGGCCGTTCACGCAGGCGACGCTGCAGATGAAGGGGAGCATCCAGTCGTTCGCGAGGGCGCTGACGTTCGCGTTGGAGAACCCCGTCGTTCCCCAGCTCGTCATCGACCCGTGCCCGCAGTAGTTCACGATGCCCCGCCCGGCGTTCAGCGCGCTGGTCACCATCGCCGCCGTGGCGCTGGGGTCGTAGATCTGGTCCACGAGCGAGTAGGAGTAGGTGAGGAGCTTCAGCCGGATCACGTTCATGTGCTGGTAGTCGTACTCCCCGTCATCCCCCGGACCCTGGTCCGACGCGATGCCGGTTCCCTGGTGGTACCAGGCGGCCCCCGCCATCGGCGTCTTCTCGTACGTCACCGTGCGGGCGACCTGAGTCTCGACGTGGGCGATCGTCTCCGCCGAGAAGCGCCCGACGAAGAGATCGGGATAGTTGTCCGTCCCGGCGGCCAGGGAGTAGCTGGGGTCGGAGGCCCCACCGGCCGCCGACGGGGTCGCGATCTGAGCGGCATCCCCCACCAGGAGGGCGAAGGCGAGCCCCTCCGTCTGATAGAGGTTGGTGATGTAGGCGTCGATCAGCGTCGCCGTGTTGCCGATCGTCGAGATGTCCACCAGGCTCGTCGGAATCCCCATCTGATTGCGCCACTCGACGAACGGAAGCATGGCCGCGCGGAAGGCGTCGTGGACGATCACCACCATCCGGCCCTGCTCGGCCACCGGGACGTAGCGGCTCGTCTCCCAATTGAGGAAGTGCCGTCCGTAGATCCGGGAGAACTCAGCGACGACCTTCTCGGGCGGCGCCCCGCGAACCAGCGCGTTCCTCGTATCGAGCCCCGCGGCCGCGACCTCGAGTGTCATCCTGCTCGCGACCCGGAGGCTCCCGTCGGCGCCATGGGCCGAGAAAGGCAGGATTTCGACCGTCAGCCCCCGGAAGTCGCGCAGGATGTAGGGGGCCCCGCCGCGCGCCGACTCGACGGGCCACCATTGGTCTCTTTCATAGAACGCGTCGAACACGAACGGGACATCGGCGGGGTTGACCGTTCGAAGGATGTTCCCCTTGGAAGGCGCCACGGGATAGGCCGCGAACTCCTCGACGACGCTGTCGACGACGCGCACATCCATCCTCGCCTGATCGGGGATGATCACGCTCCGGCAGACATGAGGCAGGTCGGGAAGCCCCTTCTCGATCAGGTTGCTCTCGCCCGCCAGCGAGATGCGGTGGTAGGTCCGCCCATCGATCTCGATCGGCTCGGCGTAGAAGCCGGGAACCGAGCACTCGAGAAGGATCCGGTCGGGCGAGGAGTCCAGGACCCTCACTTCGACCTGCGTTCCCTCCGCGCCACCCAGCGAGATCCAGGAGGCCGAGGCGCTGCCGGGCAATAGAAAGAGCAGACCGAGCAGAAGGGCGACCGCGGCCGCCCTCGACAACGAATGACCCATCATGATGTCCCCCGATGGCGCGCTCCGCGCTCCGCGCGTGCCGCACCCGTCGCGCTGCCGCACACTTATCGAACGACCAGGGCCCTTCCCTTGCGCAAGAAAAGGTCCAATTCATTATACCACTGCCCCACGCAGCCAGATAGACCGCATCCACCCATCCACCCAAGGCCGCGCAGCTCCCTTCCCCGGTCATACCTCGCCGAGATCTCCGGCCAGCGCCGTCCGGACCGCCGGACTCAGATCCGCTGTCGCTCCGTAGCCCCGCAGCTCGACGACAAGGGCGGCGGGAAGGGACGCATCCCGGAACGATGCGGCCGCTTCCGCCGTGAAGGCGAACGAGAGCCGCACGGGGCCGAACGAGGGCGCCCCGGCCGCCGGATCGCCGCCGGCGCGGGCGGCGACGCGCGTCGCCCCGCCTACCTCGATCGAGACGCCGCCCCTCTCCCTCAGATCCCCGAGCTCAACCGGAGGCTCCGAGAAGGGCTCGCCGTCGGCGAACTCCACGAAGAGGGTCGCCGCCAGCGTTCCCGCCCTCGGCAGCAGCTCGTTCACGGCATCGATCTCGCGCTCGATCTCCCCCTCATCGACCGTGCGCCGCGCGCGGAGCGCTTCCTGGATCTGATAGGCGAGCGCCTCGCGGCTCTCGAAGACCGCCGAGAGCCTCTTCCCCAGCCCGACGCGCCTCGCCGCTCGTTGCTCGATCGCCCGCCGGCGGATCTCCGCCCGCACCTTCTCGTAGCCCGCAAGGTCCTTGATCTCGGACCGCCGGATCGGCTCCACGCGCCCTCCCCCGGATCCTGATGGAGTCCGTCAGTCAATGCCCGGCGGGTGGCCGTGCGCCTCGCAGAGCATCTCGATCGGGTGATGCACTCTCTTTCCCGATCGTGCCGAGATCAGCATCCCCGCCGCGAGGCAGTCTGACACGATCCGCTCGGGCCCGAGGTCGTCGATCGCGCGCAGGAGCGGGCGGGCCGTCTCGAGGGCATCGCTGAAACGCCCGGCGACGAATCCCCAGGTCCTACCCATGCCGCAGCACCCCTCCAGGGGGGTCACCTTAAGGCCCCGCACCATCCGCAGGAGTTGAAGGCCCGCGGGGTCCGATCCGCTCGGCCGCGCATGGCAAGAGACGTGATAGAGCACGCTCCCCTGCCGCGAGGCGGATGCGAGGTCCAGCTTCCCGCCGCGGTGCATCGCGAGCAGGTAGTCGCACAACTCCCAGGTGGCGGCGGAAACCCTGGCGGCGTCCTCGCCCGGCGCGAGCCACGGGTACTCCGAGCGGATCATCCTCGCGCACTCCGGCTGGGGTGAGACGATCGCGAATCCATCGTCGGCGTAGCGCCTCAACAACCGGAGATTCTCCTTGGCGCTCTCGACGGCCTCGTGGAGCTGCCCCCCCTCCAGGCGCGCCCGCCCGCAGCAGCGTTGATCCGGAGAGACGACCTCGATTCCGTGTCGTGCCAGGAGCGACACGGCGCTCCGTCCGACCTCGGGGCGGAAGTAGTTGACGGAGCAGGAATGGAAGAGGGCCACCTTCCCCCGTCCGGAACGCGCCATCTTGCGGAGGCGCCGCTCCTTCTTGCGGATCCACCGATCGAACGTGGTGCGACGAAAGCTGGGCATGGGAGCGCGGTGGTCGAGTCCGGTCGTCCTCTGCAGGAGCCGGCGCGCGATCGAGGAGCGCCCGATCCAGTTGGAGAAGGGAGCGGCCAGGCTGCCGATCGAGCCGGCGAGGTCGGGATTGAAGATCAGCCCCCGCCCGTGGGGCGCTCCTCGGACCCGCCCGCGGACGATCCTCTCCCTCAGGAGAAGCCTCGGGAAGTCGACCGCCCTGCGCGGATCGACCTCCTGCGCGTACGGGCAGACGACGGCACACCGCCCGCACTGGAAGCAGAGATCGCTCGCGCGCAGAAACTCCTCCGCCATCCGCTCGCGCCCGCTCAGAGCGCCCAGGCCGCCGGGCCCGCCGCTCAGGGCGCGGAAGGGTGGGCAGAGGTTCTCGCACCGTCGGCACTCTCCGCACTGTCGCGCGACTCGGAGGAACTCGCCGCGGAGGTCGTCCTCGCTCCAGAAGAGGCTCGATTGCGGGTCGGAGGTCAAGGCGCGATCCCTCGCGCTCCGTGGGAACGGCCGCCGGGGACCGTTGCCGCGGCCCGGCGTGGCGCCGCCGATGTCAGCGGAGGCGATCCTTCCTGCCCGCGCACCGAGGACAGTGCCCCAGGATCTCGACGCGCTGGTCGAGGACCCTGAAGCCGCGCCCGTTTCCTCCCCGCAGTTTCGGCGGGGGGGCGAGATCGCCGGCGGGGAGATCGGCGATCAGGCCGCAGATCACGCAGTGCAGATGGCTGTGCGGATCGGTGTTGGGATCATAGCGGCGCCTCCCCCCGGCGTCCGGGATGACCCGGATCTGGCCGGCCCCGACGAGGGCCTCAAGGGTGTTGTAGACCGTCGCGCGCGAGATTCGCGAGTGCCTCCTCTTTGCGGAAGCGAAGATCTCATCGGCGGAGGGATGGCGGACGTTCTGCCAGAGCGTCGCGATGATGGCGCGGCGTTGGGGGGTCCATCGGAGCCCTCCCTTCCTCATGACCTCGCGAAGGGTGTCGGGGTTGTCCATGCTCACCTCGCCCGGTTCTGGCGTCGCTGACTACCCTATCAGAGCCGGGGGGCGGCGCCACTCCCAATCCTATTGAAGCCGTGCAAGCCGGGATGACCTCGTCCCGGCCGCGCCGACCATGCTGAGGAACCGTCTGGCGAGCGACCGCTCGGCCCGCCGCGCCGCCGTCTCGGTCCCCGCCTGACCGATGAGCCGGCCGCCTGCGATCATGTCGTGCCCCCCCGCCACGCCCTGGGGGCCCACGATCGTGCGGATGACCCGGCCCGCGTTTCTCCTCCTGTGGTTCGTCCGGACAGAGAGGAGGAGATCGCCGCCGCGGCGCCCGATGGCGAGCACCCATCCGATCCCCTCGAGGCGGATCATGAGATCGGCGAACTGAGCGACCATGTCGGTGCTCCTGACCTCGCCCAGGATCGTGACGACCGCCTCCCCGTGAATCGTCGTCCCATCGATCGCGCGATCGATCATGGCGAAATAGCTCTTCGGCAGGCGGGCGTGTTCGATTCGCGAGAGCGCCTCGTTGTCCACGAGGGGGAAGCAGCACAGGAAAGCCCGGGCGTCGGCCTGCCCCGCCTCTCTTCCCAGATTCTGGGTCTCTGACCGGATGGCGTGGAAGATCGCTGTCGCCAGGCGCCTGTCGGGCTCGATGCCCGCCGCCTGAAGATACTCGAAGAGAATCGTCGCGGTCGCCCCGTACCCTTCCCGCACGTCGTGGAACCGGGCGGCTCGCGTACCGTGCCCGCAGGGGTGATGGTCGAACACGATCGTCGGGAGTCGGCCCGGCGGAAGGCTGTTGTTCCCCGCGCCCGGCTGCGAATCTACAAGCGCAAGCGCGTCGAACGACTCCCATGAGACGGAAGCGGCCGAGCGCATCGGGATCCGCAGGACCTCGAGCATCGCCCTGTTCTCGCTGCGGCCGATGATCCCCCCGTAGGCCAGCATGACGCGCCTGATCGGCATCGCGCGGACGATCTTGCCGAGCGCCCAAGCCGATGCGATCGCGTCCGGATCCGGATGATCGTGGGTCAGCACGAGCAGACGCCGCGCTCCGGCCAGGGCATTCTTCAGCCGGCGAAGGCGGCTGATATCACGCGTCACGACGACTCCGGGGCGCTTCAATCTCGCGGGCGCAGGATGCGATTGCGCGAGGCGCATGGGGATGTTCTGACCGTCGCGCAGGCACGCTGTAGGCTAGCATCCGGTCCGAGAGCCGGCAAGCGGCGGAGGGAGTCTACGCGATCAGGCGACGCGCTCCTCGCCTTCCCCCTCCACGGCCCTCTCCGGGATCTCCGCCGTCCGATCGCGCAGTCCCTGAAGCAGGCGGCGGGCCGTCTCCTGTTCCTCCGTGCGGAAGACGAATTCGGGGCCGACCTGAGGAGCGCGGGTCGGCCGACTGGCGCGCTGGACCGGAAGATAGACCTGCGCCACCGTCCCTCCCTCCTCCCGCGCCCAGACGTCGATCCGGCCGCGATGGCGCTGGACGATCCCGTAGCTCACCGAGAGGCCGAGACCCCTGGCCTGCGGCCCCTTGGTCGTGAAGAAGGGATCGAAGGCCCTTTTGCGCACCTCGGCGGTCATGCCGACGCCCGAGTCCTCGATCTGGATCAAGACCGACTCCAGCAGAGGGCGGACCGAGGCCCGGATCGTCCCCCCGCCGGGCATCGAGTCGGCGGCATTCAGGAGGAGGTGCTTCATGACTTCAGCAATGAGGGTCTCCGAGCCGTCGACTGTCGGAACCTCCTCGGCTTGGACCTCGACGCGGATCGGCCCTGCGCCCGGGCTCCTCGTGACCCGCCACAGGTTCTCGAGGTAGCCGACGACCTCCCTCAGGACGGTGGAGGCGTTGACCTCGCGGAACGGGAGATCGTTCGTGCTTCCCGCATACTCCTGCACCCGCTTCACGATCTCCCCGCCCTGTATCGCCGAGGCGCGGATGACTTCCAGCCCCTTGCGGACGTCCGCGGAGTCAGCCCGCGCCAGCAGAAGCTGTGTGCGCCCCAGGATGACCGCCAGGAGGTTGTTGAAGTTGTGCGCGACCATGGCCGTCATCTCTCCGATCGCGCTCAGGCGCTCGGCCTGCACCATCTGCCGGGTCATCTGCTTGCGCTCGGTGAGGTCGATCCAGAGCAGCTCGACGGCGGCCGCGCCATGATAGCTGACGCGGTGCCCCCTCACCTGGAAGTCGAGCGTCTTCCCGCCCCGCCCGATCCCGACCCAGTCGGCGTCGATCTGCCTCCCGCTCCTTTCCGTCTCCGCCACCGAGTCCAGGGCGATCCTCGTGAAGTCGGGGTGCACGACCCGCTCCAGTCCGAAGGTGTCGTTGGCGACCTGTTCGTCCGTGTATCCGAAAGTCCCGAGGAAGGCTCGGTTCACGAACTTGAATCGGCCTCCCTGCAGAAGACAGAATAGGTCGGGCGAGGCCTCCACGAGGAGGCGGTACTTCTCTCGCGACTCCTCGAGCTGGAGCGTTCGCTGACGCACTTTCTCTTCGAGCGAAGCGTTGAGGTCCCGCAGATCATCCCTGGCCCGGATCAGGTCGCTCCGCTGGCGATCAAGGCGCTCCGCCGTCTGGCCGAAGCGCTCCGCCAGCATCTCGATCTCGTCCCCCGTCCGTATCGCAAGCGACGGCCTCCACTCGCCATGAACCAGCCCTTCGGCGGCCTCGGGCAGAGTGGTGAGAGGCCGGGTGATCCTCCGCGCGATCAGCTGCGAGACGCCGAACGCGCAGGCAAAGCCGAGCAGAGCGAAGAGGAGGATCACGACGCGGATCATCTGGGCCTCTGCAAGCACGCGCTCCATCGAGACGGCGACTTGAATCGTGCCCCACCGGCTCCCGCCGGCCGACTCCAGAACCGGCTCGATCCGGACCAGACGCGCGCCGCCCCTGCCATCGTTCTCCAGAGCCGAGAAGGCCCCCTTCGCCGCCAGGCCCCGCAGGCTGATCGAGTCCTCCGCCCTCCGGCCGACCCGCTCCCGCTCGCCGGTGATCCCCGCGATCAACCCCTCCTTGTCGATGATCAGAAGCTGCAGGACGTCTGGCTCCTGCACCGCGTCCTCGGCCATCTGCTGGAGGGTGACGTAGTCGTAGGCCATGAGGTGGGGAGTGCTCACGACCGCCAGGTTGCGCGCAAGCGTGGGCGTGCAGTTCACAATTGGAGGATCGAGAAGATCCTCACAGGCGCAACGCTACGCGGGAGGGCTTCCCCATGAACGCCAAAGGGCCGCTGATCAGAGGTCTCCCTCAAACGTGACCGGATGGAGATTCCTCTTTAGAGAAGAGTCTGCTCAGAGGTCCCCTCGAGCCTGAGTTCTTTCTCCGTGAGCCGTTCTCGGGCCAGACCGTCCATGATCACATAGGGCTGCATCAGTGGATTGCTGAACCGGAAGCGATAGCGATGAGGAACCCCCACCTTCTCCAGAATCCTCCCTCTGGGAGCATCACAGAACTGGTTCAGATGGCGAGCATACGCGGGAATATCATAATCGCGGTGCATGATCCGACTCAATGGCCCGCGCACTTCGCCAGCGTTGAAGTAGCCGAACGCATCATGTCGACACAGGGCACATGCAAGGAGAACATCGCGATGAAGTGTCCCTGCCCTTGGACTGAAGACGGCAGCCTGAAAGGCGGTGGCAATCGAGTGCTGCGCATCCTTAACCGCCCGTCTGACTGCCAGATCTACATGTGACAGATCGACGCTTGTAGTCCCCTGATCCAGTGCGGATCGAGCGGCGGCCAATGCGATCAGGTGGGTGTAATGAGGCAGGCCCTGCGAGAGCGACACTATGTAGTTCCGAGCATCACCAGAAATCTCGATCGGCGTTCCGTCAAACCCCTTGCCGATGATCTCTTGTAGCTCATCCTTGGACATGCGAGGCATCTGTATCTGTATCAGTGCTCGTTCAATGGACTGGTGATCCGAAATCAGCTGATCGATGCTATCTGCCACTCCCACAAGTATGAGCGTGGCCCGAGTGGAGCTATCGGATAGTGCCTTAACAGTGTCTGCGACACATCGCCTTGCATGCTGATTCTGGATTCTGTCGTACTCATCGATGATCACGATGAGCACACAGTGACCTCCGACCTCGGCAAGTGTCTCCTGGACAAGCCCGGGGACTATCTCATCAGGCATTCTGTCTGTGAGGCGCTCAATTGTCTGGATGGAGTCAGGAGCGAACCCGGCGGGTCGCTTTGTCGAGCTGACGCGGATACCTGCGAAAATCTGCCTCCATAGAGAGGAGTAGGTCTCACCCGTCGAGCAGTTCACGCGTGGTGCCACCACGGTCTCGACGGATTCCAAGAACTCAGACAGGACCATGGAGAGCGAAGTCTTCCCCACCCCTCGTTCACCGAAAATCAGGGCATGTTGACCCTGTTGCAAGATCGCGTCGATGGCGCGACGCACCTGCTCACGACGACCGGCGAAGAGAGCCTTCCCTTGGATGGGAACAGCTGGCGTGAATCTACCGCCCAGCTGTTGGGCAAGCTTCTCACGATCCCCGGGGGAGAGTTCGGCTCTCACGCCTAATCTCTACAAGTAGATGGCCAGGTTTGTCAAGTAGGTGGCCGTACGCCAGCAGGACGCCTCGTGTCCGCACGGTCCCACAGCTTTACTTCGTTGCACTTCGGTCTTGTATCCGATCTCATGACTTATGGTTAGAGCGGATCTTCGGAGCTGGTCCTGGATAGCCGCCTCTATTGCGACCACGCCCTGCGAGCGACACCCGAGGGGGACGACTTCAGGACGGTGAAACCCACGGCAACTGGTCAGATCGTGTTGGTACTGAACCGCCCCGCCGTTCCCGCATGGTGGAATTCTTGAGAGGGTGGCGTCATGGGAAGGCCAAGCAGGTATGCGCGGGAGGTGCGGGAAGGGATCTCGCGGATGGTTCTGGAACACGAGCGGGAGCATCCTTCGCAGTGGGCGAGGATCTGCTCGACTACGGGGAAGGTGGGTTGTTCTCCGCAGACGTCGCGCAGCAAGGCATCAATCCCTTGAGCGTTCTCCGAGCTTCCCTTTCCTGCTACGCCCTTCATGAGCAGGCGGCAAGTTCGCCCGGGCGTATGGCTGTCGAGTCTTCGCCGAACTCGGGGCAATGCCCGCCTTATCGGCGGATGACCCCGCTGTTCGCTGACTCGTCAGCACGGCCTTTGGCCTTTCCGAGAGCCAGGAGAGGTGCTGAGGGGGCATGGCGGTCGCGGCTTGGCCTCACCGGTCTGGAGGAGGAGGATCCGGAAAAGGCGATCTTGGCTGCTGAGCCGGGTTCGCTTCTCTTTCCGTTGATAGGCTGCGAGTTGCTGTCGTAAGGCGGCGTTCTCCAGGGAGAGGGCGGCCTGGGGGAGGAACCCGGCCCGCAGGATGTGGAGCAGAGCGGATACGAGTGTGCCCACAAGGCCGACGAGCGTAGTATAGGGAGCCGGTAGATCAGCGCGGGAGAGAGGGTAACGAGTTTTCGCGGAGAACAAGAGTCCCGGTGGAGTACTCTATCTTCATTGATGACTGGGAACACGGGAAGGGCAGGGAATCGCCCTCGTATCGCCAAAGTGATGCGCACGGTTTCCTGGCCGCACTGATTCCCGGAGCCGGTATTGCTCCTGTCAACGCTGCTGTCGCTGAAATCCAGCAAGGATTTCGAACAGGGGAGAAGAACAGGCCGGTCGAGCTTCATGGCTACGAGATCGCGGCCGGTGAGGGGCATTTCAAGGGCATCGCCGTTCCCGATCGAGCGGCTCTCTTCGGGCGTGCACTGGCAGCCGCAGAAACACAGGGTGCCGAGTTCTTATACGAAGTCCTCGAACCGGATGATCCGGTCTTCAGGGACACGCGGGCGAAGCTGCGCGAACACCTTGCGGCGTCAGGTTACTCCGGAGATCTCGGACGCTGGGGTGAGAAGAAAGGGCCGCGCCTGGCGATCGCAACGTTTCTAAGGCACTTTGCCCTCCGCTACGCGATTGCAGAGAGGAATGCGCACGTCATCGTGCTCGTTGAGGACTCCAACGTTCCGCGGGACGATATCAAGTGCCGTGAGATGGAGAAGGCCTGTCGAGAGAAGGGTATCTCTCTTGTCGAACACTACGGACAGGATTCAGCGAACTGGCCCGGTCTGCAAATTGCCGATCTCGCCGCGACTGTGGCCCGGCTGCAACTGAAGGTGCGGGATCATGTCGATGTTGATCGCGAAGCAGGCGTTCCTGTCGATCCGAGCAAGTGGGATGCCTTTACGTATGAACTCATTCAGCAAGACATCCTGTTCCGAATCACGCTCCGGCGCGCGCTAGATGACCTGAAGTAATCGGGAGTGAGGTCCGCTGATTGGGGGTAAGCTGATTCGAGCCGGGTCGCGATGTCCGCGCGTCCCTTGTGGAGCATGCCCCTTGCGACCCGGTAAGCAGCCCCGGCTAAGGTGCCCCGAGTTGCTATCGCAACACTCACAGTCGCCTCCGCCGCGGGACGCGCTTGCTGTCAGGCTGGACGGGATTCTCTGATTGCGTTCATCTACCCGGCGGGAGTTCGAACCGTCGGACCGACCAGTACCGAACGAGGAAGCGGGGGGAGGAAGCTGGCATGTGGGAGAAGATCGTCGGATGGGTCAAGGCCCTGTTTGGCGGCAAGATCACGGCGCAGATCGGCAAGTGGAATCGGGCCCTTTCTGGTTCCAGTGGTGGCGACCAGTCACCCGTCCTGACCGCAGGCAGAGACATCCATGTCAGTTTGACCGGGAGTGTGGGCCCGCAAGCTGCATCGGTCGCCGAGTTGGAGGCAACGATCCCCGACTTGCTTGACGAGCTCCGGGGCCATGTCACGGATAACCCCCTCATCCGCGACATTATCGTTCTGAACACGAAAGCCAATGCCTACAACTGGCCAGACGCACACGTCAGGTTCACGGCGGACGAGGATCCCAGGATCTGGAATCAGATCCGGATCCTCGTGAATCGAGGACTTGCATCCGAGGTCAAGTCTCGATTCGCATACCGCATGTCAGAGGATCTTGTGCACTACCTAAGAAAAGGGTAGCAGTCGTTCAGGGGCATGTATGAAGCGACATCGCACGCTCCCGATGGACTTCGATTTCCGCGCGAATGCACTGGCGATCGAGATTCAGGACTCCTGGCAGGATGACGTGAAGGCTCTTCATCGACAGAATCGGGAAACGTTGCTCACGCAGCTGCAATCGCAGTTCGGAGAGGACGAGTTCGATGCAAAGCTGGTTAACTTCCGAGCCCTCGGGCCAAAGCCGTTTTCTATCATAGCCTTTCATAACCGATTTCTGGAGCAGTGCCGAAGGGCGTTCGTGATCGGAGGATACTACCCTGCTCCCGTCGGTGCGTGCGCACTCGGCGAGCGCATCCTGAATCAGACCATCTTAGTGCTGAGGGACGACTTCCGGTCTTCTCCTGAGTACAAGAAGGTCTATACGAAGTCGTCATTCGATGACTGGGAATTCGCGACCGCAGTCCTCGACTCCTGGCATGTTCTACTTCCCGAGGTAGTTACGGACTACAACGCGCTCGCCCAACGCCGCCATCGCGCGGTTCACTTCGATCCAGTGACGGATACGAATGACAGGGACCTTGCGCTTGAAGCGGTTCAGCTCGCGACAAGGATCATCGGGGTGCAATTCGGGCTCCTCGGATCCCAGCCATGGTTCATCCCTGGCTCACGTGGAGAGAGCTTCATTCGGAAGGAGGCAGAACAGCAGCCGTTCGTGCGGAGGATCTACCTGCCGAATTGCCCCCTCGTCGGCCCCTTCCATCAGCTCGACGGAGCATCCGGGTCTTGGTTGATAGTGGATCACCATGAGTATGAGGATCGAGAGATCAGCGACGAGGAATTCCTGAAACTGAACCGCCCCGGGTTTTCCGGAGAGTTCATTCCGTGACTCCGGCCAATTCGG
>Ga0194111_10004541_pt1 | contig 16065 bp, 10 predicted proteins | sample TA2KigC300mmetaG_FD_146194 | JGI IMG/M metagenome (GOLD analysis project Ga0194111, IMG submission 146194) | Freshwater microbial communities from Lake Tanganyika, Tanzania - TA2015033 Kigoma Deep Cast 300m | ecosystem: Environmental > Aquatic > Freshwater > Lake | place: Tanzania: Lake... | reverse complement strand
AGTTCGATGTTTTGCAAATACTTAGACAGCTTAATGGCGGTGATTCATTGCCATTGGTGTATGAGACAAAAAAGACCCTTGACATTAGTTACGCTGGAATGATGCTTCTTGCCAAACAAAAGGGCATAAAAGCAGAAGTGGTGTTGGAAAAGAAGGCATCAGCAAGATTTGTCTCCGTAGCAAGGGCGCAGAATCCCAAAACCAATGTAACGCAGTTCGGCGCGGCAAGCTATCCTATTACAATACGGTTTTCAGATGAGGTGATTAGGCACATTGTAGGAAGACTGGCACTTAGGAATGCAATCGAAAAAGTGCTTCCACGTCAGGAAATCTTGGCTTTCATTAGCGTGCGATGCATGAACGACGCCTTCCACTACAAAGCAAGTCTTCCAGACAATGACACTTATCAGAGCGCACACTGATGTTTGGGGCGTGGAAAGAGTAAGGCTCTTACTCCACGCCCTTTTCTAACTGAAACAATTATATGTACCAATGAAAGGATACCATGAACATGAATGCAACTCAAGGAGGAATGTTATAACCGAAACCGATTGTGAAAGCCACCTTTGGATTGATGATTGACGATTGGGAAGTTTTTTCAATTATCAATCTTCAATCGACAATCAACAATCAAATGGTTCGGTGGCTTAAATTTTTCAATGAGATTTTAGAAATTAAAATCTAAGGATAGTGAGGTTTTCAAGATGAATGTTGAAATGATCACAACATTAGAACAAGTTAAGTCAATGTTATCGCGGGCATACAAAGCCGCAGATAAACAATTGCGTGACCCGTTTGGGGATAAGGAAAGCGTCGCAAGCTACCTTCTCACAAAGATTCATATTGTGACAAATGAAATTGACGCTTTCATCTCAGAAGAGGAAAACGCCTTTCTCGAACATTACTCAGTAGAAGCCGAACTGGTTGAGAGTTCAGGGGATGAACTTCACTCTGATACTTTGGATATTCATGACGGTTTACGCTTCAACCCTATCATTCACAGTGGAGAGAGCGGTTGCACTACCGCGTTTAAATGCGCTTCTGAAATTTCAAAAGCTTTCTCCGATTGTTGGATGGTAGTCAAAGCGGAAAAGCGTAATAGTGACAAGCCTGAATATACCATTTCGATTCAACCTGACGGTTATACCTCTAACGACATCCAACTTAAATTGAAGTCGTTGGGTTATACTCCAACCTTAAAGTCAATCAGGGATTTGGAAAGTTCAGTTTGGGTCTACTTTGACGTCTCTTACAATGGTATAGCTTTTGAGCTAAGTTCAACTGTCTCGTCAAAAGAACCACCTGACATTTTAAGATACTCAGAGCCGGCAACGGATGATGAATTGCCGTTTTGATTGATGGAATGGCGGTTCACCTACGGTGTGAGCCGCCATACTTTTTGGGAGGTGTTAAAATGAAAGGCATTTATTACTCCTATTCGCTTAAAATATACAACACTCCAAAAGAGCAGTTGGAATTAACCCAAATAGCTTCTTTCTTTCCCAAAAGAAAGGTTATAAACCCGAATGGAGCAATCACTGACATGAATCAAGCGTATCGGCTAATCAACCAAGCAGAGTTCTTGGTTGCAACTGAATATCAAGGGCATCTTGGCAAAGGCGTTTATGATGAGATGTGTTACGCTCTGTCACAAAAGAAACTGGTTCATGTGCTTCGCAACGGACGCTTGTTTCGTGTTTACTCTGAACATCAGATAGAAGTTTTAGACATCGATTGGCAAAGAAACTACGCCAGAGTTTATGAGGGTTTTTACATCCCGCCTTTGCAAGAGCGATTGACGGTTGAGCGCATTAAAGCTAAAGCCCTTCATCCTTCTGTTGGAATCCTCGATGATGTCGCCTCTACTACCAAAGAGTTCCTTATCGCCGTAGGTAGAATCCAGGTACTTTCTGAACTTTTCGGCGAAAGGATGAAATAGCAATCTTGTTCACGAAGTTACGCGGTCCCCCGAAATTACGGGGGACAGGGGGGTGTTACTTCGTAAACCACTTCGCGGTAACTGCCCACCCCAATTCAATACGGTGGTTTACGAAGTAAACTACGCGAAGCCCCTTTTTTTTCTCTCTTTCCCTTTTCTTTCCTTCCCTTCTGCTATTTTATTTAATCTGTGGCCTCCTTCGATTTTCATTTAGCTTTATGAAGCCTGAAAAAGAGATGGCTTACACCTAATCATTGGAGGAACTATAAATGTTTTTGTCAAGAAAGCTAACTAACATTGAGAAGAAACTAAAGCAAGGTAATTGTTCTTTCTCACAAGAGGAATTAAACGATGGTATTGATGCGTTGGGTTTGCCTTTTGGTTTCAAGTATTCACAGCAGTTTCTGTTCAAGGCATTTGAGTTGTTGCCTACTGTTTTAAAGGTCGGGGATGTAAATTACCGCGTCCCGTCTGAAAGTACCGAAGGGCAAGTCTATAACGTCAGTTTGAATCCGTTTAATTGCGAATGTCCAGCATTCCAACGGTTTAAGGTCGCTGGGCAGCCATTCTGCAAACACATCGCCGCAGCTATGCTCAAAGACCAAGATGTAGGGGAGATGGAGTTTGAGGAATTCATGGCAAGACGGAATGATGGGAACTACAAGTGGGGACAAAAGCCGGCTTTGGTTTCTGTTTTTTCGTCCAGCCAGTTAGATGGTTACACTCGATGTCCAGCGCAGTATTATTTCCGTCATATAAAGAAGCTTCCTGATTACGGTCCGATTTCAAGCTCGCTGGTTTTTGATCGTTGCTTGAAAGCTACCATTTACGCCGGAAAGGGCTACGAACCTAACCCAGACATTCCATTCGAGGAACAGTGGAAGCCTGAAATCGTAGTTGCAGTCGAAGCATTTGAGAATGGGATGAATATTGACAAGGTTTTTGTTGAAACATTTAAGTGGCTTTGTGAGGACATTGAAAAGTCATCCAAAGTAGAGTGGACTGATGAAGAGGAGGAAGGCTTAATGCTCGAACAGGGGAGCACTCTGTTGAAAGACTTTGAACAGCAATTCGGTGAAATAGAAGCCGAGCCATTGGTCTCCATGCGAACGGAGATGGTTGACAAAACGACTGGTGAGATAATAGCGACGAACGGTACGCCTGTTTACCTTCAATCTACCCTTGATTTGGTATCAAAAGATGGTGTCATATTCAAGCTCAAGACCGCATCAAGGTCAGCTTCCGAAATAGAGTATGATTGGAGTTTGGATTTGCAGTGGTATGTTTACGAGCAAGTCAGGAATCAGGCGCCTGCGGAAATTAAGGTAGTCAATTTTGTTAGGACGAAAAAGCCCAAGATGCAGGTTCTTTCTGCCCCACAGCCACGTATTTCAAGAACGCTTGCTATCTGCAATGCGGTCATAGCTTCAATAAATGCAGGTGCTTTTTATCCTAATGTGAAGAATGTTTACGGGTGTTCAAAATGTGGCTATGGAAGCGACTGTGAGAAACAATGGTAACCGGAATTATTCAAACAGAAAAGCCTCAGTGTCCTAAGCATCAGGTCCGAAGGACTCCGATGGAGTCTTCGGACTCCTTCGGAGACGCTGGGGCTTTTTTTTGCCTGTGTTCGCGAAGCTACGTAGTTTACTTCGTAAACCACTCAAAATCGGCTCTTATCCCTTCGCTTGGTTTCGATGGTTTCGATACGCCCTTCGGTCTACTCAACCGTAAGCTATGGGGCAGGCTCTAAAAAATTAGGGCAACCCCTCGGCTTAGAGATTTTCATTGAGATTGAAAAAATCTATGTCTTAGAGGGGGTTGCCTACGATGAAATTCGGTTTACAAATACCTCAATTATATATACGTTTAGGTGACTTTACCGGGTTGACAAGATACGGCTATCCGTTTGGAGGCCCTTCTCCAGATGAGCTTTCTTCTGAGGTTGCTGAGAAAGTTAATTCCCGTTGGGAAGAGTTTTACACTACTGCTTACCCGAAGCTTCTGTATTTTGCCAGAAACGATGAGGATTTGGTTCAACACGGGATGCTGGCAGTGCGCGGTAAGCTTTGCCAAAATCCCGACGCTCCAATTAGCCATTTAATCACTTGCGCTAAGGGTGAGATACTAACCGCTATAAGCGGGATTGGCTCTTCAGTTGATACCCATGCACTGAAGCGTCAGCATCCGTACCAGCAAGAGGACGGATGCTATAATCCAAAGACTGGTGAATGGCAAGACGTTTTTGAGTACGCCGTCGCAAGTTCAAAAGACAGCGTGGAAAAGCAGGCTATGCTCAACCTTTTCTACGATTCTTTGACGGAGCTTGAGTTGACATTTGTTAGGTTGTCTTTGGAGGAGCGTTCGGTTGAGACAAAGCACGGAACGTGTTGGAGGAATTGGATTGGTAGTGAATACATCCATTCCGCTTCCCCACCGCACAAATGTACACCCTCGCCCAAGAAGCGTTGGGTTAAGGAAACAGGGTTGTCAGAAGATGCTTACTTTAAAGCCAAGTGGGGCGCTGAGCGTAAATTCAGGAAAATCTTTGATTTCTCTGGTAAGCCGATGAAAGCGAAAGGCGGGGGAAGAGCAGCTTGTTAATAATACGAGCGCGGGCTTCGGTGTTCTCACCGAGGCTCTTTTTTTTGTCGGTTTTTTATTTTCCTCCCCTCATCACCGTTTCGCAACCTCCCTTGCTGGCTATCGCATCTACGGGTTGTGCATCTCCTTACCACTGTTTGCCCCTTCCCACGCATTTCTTCGTTGGTACTTAACCCTTCGGGGGACGCAGTACCTCTTAAGTTTGCAAGGATGACTGGGCGCTTGACGGAAACCACTAAATTTTGTGATTTCTTTTTAAATTATACAATTTCGCAGGGGGACGCTTCAGAATGCTAAGAGTCTCTAACGAAAGTTGCCCAAACTAAGAAATTCTAAAGCGTTTTGAGGACGGGATGAGTAGACGACGCAGAGGACTTTGACTTTTTAAAATAGTCGTCTACTCACCCGCCTCTCAAAACGCGAGAATTTCTAAGTTTAGCGTACTGCCTTTCGTAAGAGGCTCTAAGCATTCCTCGCGCTCCTCAAAAAAATTTTATTTTAAATATTCATAAGAGGAGAAAAATTTTTTGAGGAGTGAATCCCCCTGCGAAATTGTAGCTTGGATTTAGAAATCACAAAATAAGTGGTTTCAGCGCCAAGCGCCAGTCATACTCTTGCAACTAAAAGAGGTAATTGCGTGCCCCCGCATGGTAGTACCATCTGAGAAATGGTGGGAAGGGGAACTGTGGTAGGAGATGACGAACCCGTAGGCGAATAGCCGCAAGGGAGGGTAGGCGACCCGGCGTTGGATGAGGCGAGGTGTGTTTTTGGGTGTCGCTTGGGTGTTCAGTTAGTATCCAGCGTTAAGGTTTAAGAATTTTCAATGAGATTTAAAAAAAATTGTTTAAGGAGGTTTTCACAATGTTTTTAGGTTATGCCAAACAAATTAAAGCAATTCTTAGCTTTGAATATGACCCAATTTTCCTTTACGCTTACCGCGGTGAGGATGGTCGCTGGTATCACAACAATGTTGCGGTGCCAACAGCGATAGCTCAAAACATCAACGCCTTTCACCAGAATGAAATCCGAATCGCCGTAACTGGTCATCGTGATATTGACAAACGCACCGTTGAATCCGCTAAGTGGTGGGTTTCACAGATAGCGCGGAAGTATCCACAAGCTACCATCATCACTGGCGGCGCTCTTGGGACTGACATGCTGGTTGCGACGCTTGCGATAAAAGCAGGATTGCGTTCCAAGGTATATCTACCATTTGAGTTTGAAACACATGCCCTGAGATGGAATGCAGCCAGCAAAGCTAATCTCAGATGGGTTCTTGACCATTCTGAGGTTGTTGTGGTAGGGAATAGTAACTATTCCATCAGGAGGTACTTCAGGCGGAATGAGCGGATGGTAGATGACGCTGATTTAGTTATAGCGTTTTGGGATGGACGCGAGGATGGTGGGACAGTAGGTTGCATCAAGTATGCACAACATAAGCATAAGCGGGTATTTGACGCATTCAGCCGGGAAGAGTTGGGAGCTCTTCCCGGTGAGAACTTCTACGATAAGTGGTGCGTAGAACATTCCAATGCAAATGATACCATAGATTACTTTGATGAGTCAACCCTTTTCTCCAGCATCTTCAAGATTGACATGGAACGTCACGGCGACGGCACGGAAGGCAATGAAGCCAAAGAGCGTGAGTTAGCGCAGGTGTCACCATTCAAACTCAAATACTACTTCCAGTCTGCTGATTACTACGTTAGCAACGGCATTGTGTTTGAGCGTCATGAGGAACTTGGGTATCGAGACCGTGATTCCATAGCTTGTAGGATTAAGATGGCGACCAAATGTTCAGGCGAGGAAGCCCGCAAGATTGCCAAGTACCTCGAAATCGTTGATAAAGAACGGCGCATGGAAGACCAGTGGGTGAAGTGGCTCAGGATAAATTTCCAGAAGACCCTCAATTATCTTGAACTGCTGTTTTACAATCTTGCTGGTTTTGAACCTGACGCAGAGATGGAATCGGTGTTGGACTGGGCAGAAGACCCTGAAGCTTTGTGCGTTGGACTCAGCAATGCTTCCATTAGAAACAGCGTTGACGAGCACAACGCACAAACAGAGTCGTACAAACCAAAATTTGTGCAATCTTGGAACGACGATCCAAGCGAGGATGACTGGGATGAGTTAGAGGATGACGGTGTTATGGTTGACCCAAGTTACGGCTGGCATAGGTTGAATGACCCCGTTGTTTATGAACCGCCTCAGCCCAAGATTGAGGACAGGCTCTCACCGTTTGCGTTGCCAATCTACCAGAGAATCCAGAGCTTGTCGGGCAATGCTCTTGCTGGCTACGGTAGAGTGCTTTACCGACTGTGGGCTGAGTGGAAAGATGGCAATCGGAACTCGTTCAAGCAGAGGGATTGGGATGAGTTGTGGGCGGCTTACAAGTACCGCAAAAGCGAGGGGTTGGAGTTGAGAGCTTAACCCTCAAAGCCGTGTCTACTGACCGCGGGGTTGGTAGGCACGGCTTTTTTTGTCGGTGTTTGTAAGGCTTTAGCCAAGCAAAGTACGCTGAAGCGCACTGGTCTGGCTAAAGCCTTCGGAAAGTACGCTAAAGCGCACTGACTGGCTAAAGCCCTTGAAAGCGCGCTGAAGCGCGCTATCTCTTCGGTGTTTTGTTTTTTTGAACGTCTTGCGCAGTAGAGAAGGCGAGCCGTTTTTGTTAGCGTTGTCACGGTATTTTTACCCCGAGCTGTGTTTGCGATTGGCGGTTTGGCGGTTTAAGCTGATCACGTTGTCTTGAACTTCTGAGCGGTGCTCGGTGGTCAGCGTGGTCGCTCTTCGGTTTGACATTCCGTTTCCTCTCTGCTGTCTGGCGGTGGCGTTTGTGCATCCAATCGGCGCAGTCGCCGCCAGCGAGCAGGGGTAGGTTGTAGCGTTGGTTTCTGCACAAACGCCTGTGTGTGAACGGCGAATCCCCGCTCGCTGACTTGGCGACTGCACCTTCGCTGTTTGGTTGCCGACGGTTGCCCCTTCGCTGTTTTTGAGTTGAGCTTTGCGCTACGGGACGGAATGAAAAAAAGGATACCAAGTGGCGCGTAGCTTTTAAGTTGCGTTCAGTTGCAAGCGCACTTCTTTTTTCTTTTTGTTTTTTTTCAGTCATCACTTCTATATTGTATACCAATGAGTAGCTTTGTATAGCTTGTCTTTACAGAAATCTTAAAAAATATTTGTGCCAGAAGTGAGTATTGAAAGCGTTTGCCATCTTTCCACTCACCGCAATTCTAACTCCGACGGAACGTCCTCTAATTTGAAAATTATTCAAGATTTGAATGATTATTATTCAAATTATAAATGATTATCCAAATATTGGGAGGGGGTTCAAAAAAGATAACCACAAACCCTCCCCCGACCCAAAAGTTAATTAAACCAGTTCCAAAAGATTATCAATAACTTCAGTGGTTTCGTCAATGCGATAGGATTGCCCTTCTGTTTGCCATTCAGTAACATCGTAGAAGTAAATATCAGCTTCAGTAACTAAGGCTAATAGCGGTGGTTGCCATCGTAGTTGCTTAGCCCAGTGCTGCATCAGTTGTAATTCCTCTTTTTTTAGATAGTATGGGAAAGAGCCCTTTTTAACCTGTACTCCGAGTTCCTTTGTTTGCAGAATCGCCAACAAGTCGAAAGCGCCGCGGCTGGCGCGAGATTGATAAATCAATTCAAATCCAGCGGCAGCCATCCGTTGGGCGACGGTTTGTTCTGCTTCGTCGCCAAGTACTAATGGCGGTAAGATAGGTTTGACATCGGATTTATTTTCCAGCCATAGGCGCAAACACCTATCGTCAATCTGGTAAATTCCATTCTCGACGGTGATGAAATCGGCAACCCTGTCTATCCAAGATTTTAATGTTCCGGTGCCGATTCCCATCCTTTCCGCTAAAGAGGAGAGCGTACCGGGGTGTCGAGCTATTGTAATTAACGTCTGTTCAAGCGACGCCGAACGCCCCACCGCTCGTCCTACCAAATCCTGAAAATACAAAGATAGCCTTCCCACAGAGTTAAAAAGGTTCTCCTGAAGGGTAATTTTGAAAGCATCCTCGTCAATTTCTTTCTCATCCGAAAAAGGCGACGCGCATAACTCGCCGCCCAAAATCTGAAGGTAGAATGGGTTTGTTCCGACAAGCTCAACCAACCTTAAGATTAATTCCTGCGGGATGGGATTGCCCGCTTTGAAGGAGAGAACGTTTAGCATTTGCTTGGCGTCGGTGTAAGAAAAATCGCCAATCTCGATTATCTTGAAATGTTGAAAGAACGGAGCGCGCTCGCGTGTTATAATCTGATTCATCATTGTGAGCTTAGAGCCTGCGACGATATAATTGACCCGATTATGACGTTGCCAACGAGCTCGCAGGAAGGCAAAAATATCGCCGATATTCTCCCTGATATGCTTAAACCGATTCAAGTCTATCAGCTCTTGAAATTCATCAATAATTGAGACGAAGTAGACATTAGTTTCCTGGCTCAGTTTTTCCGGGAAATCAATGATGGCAGAAAACAGCGTATCGGAAAGGTGATTCCCGCGCAACTCCAATAAACTTTCAGTAGCATATAAAAGAGACGGAATCCCTATAGAACGCAAATCCGCAAGCATCGTAAGTAAATTCGTTTCGTTCGTCAAAGAAGCCCTGACTGAAAGACGAAATCTATCGGGATACCGCTTACGGATGAAACCGTCCATCACACCAATCAGATAATCCTGAAAAAATATCCTTGGAGTGGGTTTCTTCTCCCAACAATCGACCTCAAAGAAAATAACATCCGGTTCGTCAACAACTGCCATAAACTGGCGCAACAAACTCGTTTTGCCCGTTTTTCGTTGCCCGATAAGCGCCAAATATTTGGTGCTCCCTTTCTTAAGCAATTCAACCGTATTTTTGAATTCCGCTAACTCTTTCATACGATTGAAAAATTCATCCCCAGTGACCGGTTTGGATGATTCAAAAAACATGATAGCTTCCTTCCTGGTCTACGACGGAAGGTCGGAGACCTTTCAAGTTTGAGACGTTTCAAATTTGAGACAATTTTATCACTATTCCAAGTTTTTGTCAACGGGAAAATCTGAAATATATCTTGAATCAATTTTTCCACGTTTCCCTCCCTCGTTTGGTTCTAATACAAGGCAAATCTATTTTATATGCCTTGTGTTGGAACCAAAAATGTTCATCTGAGATAAGTAATAGATACCACGTTCCTCCCAAACCCTTTGAGAAAGCTATGCGGGATTCCGCACCGCTTTGGGGGCAGGGGGGATTCACTTCGTGAAGGGTAAACCACATCGCTTCCCTTTTATTTAACAATTGTTAAATAAATATTGACAATTGTTACTAAATGCTGTATAGTAAAGGCGGAGATGACCGCTCGTGATTCTTGGAATCAATCCCTTTTTTGATGATTACTATTGCTTCCACAATTACAAATACCAGCCGATAGGCATTCTATCGGTGTTGTCAACCTTGCGAAGCGCAGGATATGATGTAGCTTTTCTTGACGCCGTGACAAAAAGACGCCAGCAAACACGGAAGCCGAGAGAACTTGAAAATACAGAGGGTGGATACTATCGCTACGGCTTGGGCGACAAGCGATACAAAGCGACGTTACGGGAATACGCAAGCCCCGCGCAGCGGGATTCCGAGAATCGGAACCCGCAGGTTGTCTTGATTACTTCATCTATGACTTTCCGTTGGCATTCCATCAGAGACGCCATCGCTCTTACGAAAGAAGTCTTTCCAAACCTTCCGATTGTGTTAGGCGGGATTTATGCGACGCTTGCTTATGAGCATGCTAAAGAGCATTCTGGGGCTGATTTTGTCATTCAGGGGCCTGGTGAAGCAAAAACGTTGTCGCTGGTAAACGAGCTTACGGGCAATAAGAAATTGATGCCAGAGCCCCTGCCTTTTTGGGCGTTTGACCTTTTGCCCGAAAGCAAGCGCGGTTTTGCCATGTTGTTGACCTCGTATGGATGCACAAGAAATTGCGCTCATTGCGCAAGTAAGCTGATATACGGTGGATACAGAAGGCGATATATTGATGAGGTAATTGCAGAGATTGATGATAGATACCATCGGCATGGCGTCAGGGAGTTTCATCTTTACGATGATGACCTGCTCGAGGATAGCCCACAACCCCCTACCCCCTTTGGTAAGGGGGATCATTTTGAACTCTGGGCTAAGGAAGCAATAAAGCGTTTCCAAAAGGCTCGCTTTCATGTACCAAATGCGCTTTTGATTGACCAACTCACCTTGCGAAATGCGGAACTCCTAAAGGAATTGAAAGTAAAACCCGTCGTGCTGGGAGTTGACGCTGTTCATGAAGCTGAACTTCTTGGTCGCTGGTGGATTTCATACAGAGCAATTACGGACGCCGTCTCCCTGCTTGAACAAGCAGGCTTCAAGAGATACGACATCAAAATTTACGTCCACGTCTCACATCCTACCCAAACGCTCAAATCTCTCCTCGAGACGATTCGGTTTCTGTTAGAACTTGGCGTCCGTCCTGCTTTGAACCGCTATACTCCAATCCCTGGTACGAAGCTCTTTTACCCAGAGAACCAAAAGACAGACCTATCTCTGCTCAACAACAAGATCTATCCTGGGACGGTCTCAAGGAAAGACTTTGGAAGGCTGAAAGCCTTTATAGATGCAGTCCATTTTCTCCAGAAAGGCGAGTTGGATTTGATAAGCGGAACTGATGAGTTGATAGAAGCTGCGCGAAGCATACTCATTCCCAAGAATAAGGAATATCTGACAACCACGCAAGTGGCTCAGCATCTTGGGATAGATGCTTCAACTGTACGACGCCATATCAAACAGGGGAAACTTATTCCAGCCAAACGGGTAGGCAATAGGGCTTATTTTGAGAAATCACAAATAGAAAAGGAGTTGCCTTTTTGATTGACTATTGACTATTGACTATTGACTATTGAAAAAGATAGCCTACAATCGTCAATCTTCAATCGTCAATCTTCAATCCTATGGGATGTTACACAACTTGGTGGAAAAAGACTGACAAAGGCGGCGACCCTCCTCCGCCGCCTTCAAAGAAAATCAGCTTTACAGGGCATCGGGATATTGATGAAAGCTCTTTCCGCACCGCCGTCGCTAACACTTTGAGCAAAATCAAAGCAAAATATCCTGATGCTATAATCAACGTGGGGGGCGCTATCGGTACGGATATGGTTGCAGGTGAGGAAGCGCTGAAAGCGGGATTGGACATCGTGATGGTTCTGCCCTTCGCTTATGACAACGACAATCAGCGGTGGGCGCATACGAAATACTGGAACGAAAGCCAAAGAGCTCGGCTTGACTACCTGGTCAAAAACGCGCAATACGTCAATGTTGTCAACGATACAACTCAAGTCACCGCAAAGGGATATAATGTGCGGAATACCGCTCTGGTTGACCATGGTGATGTTGTTCTGTCAAGGTGGGATGGACGCGGACACGGAGGCACGTTCAACTGTATCAATCAGGCAAATTCAAAAGGCGTTCCTGTATTTGATGCAGGAAATTTAAAGCAAATAGGAATCCATCACTCACGTAAACAACCGTCACAAGATTGGCAGCGTTTACCCGACCCGTGACGTAGTTTAACGAAGTTCAACCCGTTCATATTCGTCTGCTTCAGGTGCTTCAGCGTTTAAGCTTCGCTTCTGTTTGGCTTCAAACTCAGCCCTCTGCCTGGCAACTTCACCCAAAACATCTGCGATAGAGTTTAACGGAAATCGTTCATCAGCGGCCTCTTTTGACGCTTCTTTTTGTTTCTTAAGTTCGTCTTGAATTTCCGACATGATAGAACTCAAGGCGTATTTGCTGTAATGGCTGATTAACCATCCTCTTTTCTCTTCTAAAGTTTTAGGCGCCTCGGCTTTAAACCTTAAATACATCTCTTCAATTTCTTCTTCGGTAAATGGTTCACCGCCAACCGCTTCTATTGTCATTTTTCGCACATTTACGTGCTCAACTACTCGCTCTCTTACCCACTGTTCTTCTTCTGGAAAATTCGCCATAGCTTCCGTAAGTCGTGTTTCTTGAATCTCTTTTGCCTTCTCCTCAAGGGTTCTCTGCTCTTCCTGCTGCGCCTGCTTCTCTAAAAGTTTCGCTTGCTTCTTTAGTTGTTCTTCGCTTGGTTTGTAGTTCTGTACTATCGCTTCTCTCAACCAACCAGCAGCATTCGTTGTAAGTTCGCCGATTTCTTTTTTGTAATCGTGTAGAGCGATTTTTTCAGCGAGATACTCAATAGAAAAGTTTTCAGCGAAATCAATCGCTACCGCTTTGGTTATACCGCGATTTATCAGTTCTTGCGCTAAAGGTGATAACTCTGTTTCCTCTTTTAAACGCGGTAGTGCAACCGCTCTCTCCACAGCTTTCTGTCCCTTACTCTTTGCTTTCTTTTCTTGCCCCTGTTCAATTACTTCTTCAATCTCTTCAATGTCCGCAGTCTCCACCGCCAGAATCACTGGACGATAAGTATCATCGTTAAACCCCCGCTTATGTTCTTCCTTCGCTCTCAGTCCAAAGTGGTAGATTAGAATCCACTTCTTTGGGTCTGTTTTGGATTTCCGCCAGACAACTTTCTTTAAGAAACCAGTTTTAATTAGTTCTTCATGAGCTGTCTTCATCTTTTGGCGCGCTTGTGAAAAATAGTTCTGAGGTGTGATAGGCAAGAACTCACAGAGCCTGAGATACTCAATCCGAAATGGCTTACACTTAGTTGCAAAAGAGATAAAGCTCAAGTACTCATACAACCGACGAGCAATATCACTCCTGAAACTGTTCCAGTATGGAAAATATAGCGGCTTAATGTATAATGAATTTAAACTTTTAAGGTACCACTCGCCAAAATAAACTCGGTTTTTCTCTGCTATTGTTCCGTCCGGTAGAGTTTCACCGACAAACACAACGCGCTCATAAAGATGAAACATATCGTGAACATATCTCTTCTTACCGTTATCTAAATAACAAAAAACACCTTTGCTTTCAATAGATGTGCTAGTAATAGAAAAAAGAGCGTTCTTAATATCGGCATAAATCTTTCCTGAATAAACACTACCAGTGCGCTTCAACCCCAAAATAGTTGCAATCTCATACAGCGAGAAGTCAAGATACTCTGGTACAGGAAACCCATTTTGGGTCAGCATATACTCAATCGCCCTATGAACCTTCTTGGCAAAGGGGCTTGGATAACCATATCTCTGCGTTGCCATAACTCTCCAAACAAGCTCAACGTGCTCGTTTTCATCGATCTTGACGAAAACCCATTCTCTTTCCAGTTGTTTCTTCAGTCTTTCACGATAAAGCGCAAAGAATGGGAGACGAGATAAGTTTACATCTGTCTTGATAACTGACAGAGGCAGGTTACTTGATTTGACGATTAAATTTTCCTTATTTTTGTTCGATTCGTTCATCTAAACTTACCTTTGGGTTGAGTACACAGTCAAATAAATTATGATTGTAGAGCCTGCACTGAGCTTGTCCCTTCAGTTCCTTCGTTTCACTCAGGACTCAAGCGCAAGCTTTGAGCTTGTGAAGCATCACCGAAGGGTTGAGTAGTCCTGAAAGGCTTTTCTTTCGATACAACCAAGGCTTGCGTACCAAGACTTTATCCAGATGACATGAAAACAGAGATTTTCATCAACTCTGGCCGAATTTTTTTAGCCCCTTTGTGGAATAGCAATTCGATAATCGAATTGAACATCGGATGATAACACAATGAAGTTATAATAAAATTCCAACATCATCAAGGAATCGTCCAGTAATAAACTTAGGGTTTTCATTCAAATTTCGTTTTTTTCATTGTTGTTGTTATTAATTATAATCTATCTTAATACATCCTGCGAAGAAGGAGAAAAGCGATAACCCGCATAAATACTTAACTGTCGGGTCTATGATATTGAAAAAATTTACTCTAAAGTACGCTATTTCTTACTCTAAAGTACGCTATTTCTTACTCTAAAGTACGCTATTCCTTACTCTAAAGTACGCTATTCCTTACTCTAAAGTACGCTATTCCTTGCGAGACTTTGTTAATAGTGGATTCTGGGCATCATAATATTCATCGTCTTTTTCGCTTCTTAGGGATTTCCTTCTCAGGCGGTTTATAAATCCTATAAACTGAATGTCCCATCTTTTCCAAAAACTGGTCAGCAAGAGTATAAACCGGGTGGCGACGTCCTACGACAAGACCTGGTAGAGTACCAAGAACTGACCGCCTCGGTTTTGTTGGGTCGATTTTAAAAGCAGTGTCACAGATTTCTTGAGTGGTAAACTCTTCTTTTCCAGCAACCGCAAGTTTTATAACTGCTTGTTTCACTACATCTTTTAAGGTCATAACTTAAGCACCTCTGTATGTTTCTATTCTCAGGGAACTCAGAGAAAAGGAGGGGATGAATGCGACTGTCTCGTTTTCAAAGCGTGGTGTTAGCATCCCGAGAATCGGGAACTAACCTTCCACGCTCGTTTTCGCGTTTTCTATCTTTTTAGGCTGTTTTTGATTTCGGGAATAAGATAACTTTCTTAAATTGTCCTCGTTCCGCTTGCAATTGCTCGATAGCTGAAGTCATATCCACGCCACGGGCTTGTAATTCAAGGATTAGTTCTGCTGTTTTTATAGAATGTAAAATTGAGTTTACCCTTTGTAGTCATCATTATCTCCTTTGTCAACGGATTAGGGTAACGGATTAAACGGATTAGAGCCTGTCCTGAGCGAAGCCGAAGGATTTGCCAAAGACACGATTTCAGACGAATGAGCCAGTAGCTTCCATTGCAGAGAGCGCTGACCATATCTTCCACGCATAACTATTAGAGAAAGGCTTCTCTGGCGGCGCGCCCTTCGTATAAGTGCCTTGCAGGTCTTCTCTAATGGAAGAGAGAGCGTCACTATCGGGCTTTAGCGAATGCCAGTTATCCACCATCTTTCGGTAAAAGTTGGCAAAACTTGAGCTTGATTTGTACAATTCCCTCAAGGCTAAAGCTTCTGCTCTATTAAGGGCGCCTATTGCGCAGGATATCAGGAATTCAAGAGATTCATCAATTATGCCACCGCTGATTAATACGTGAAAGAACGTTGACGTGTTAATATCTCTACCATTCCGCTTTAATATCTGATTCACGCTGTCATGAAGGAAAGAAATATGCAGGGCGTACAGCGCAGGAGTGATAATTTTTTGTTCTATTCTATCGTTCAACACAGCACAAAAATCCTGAAGGTAAGCGGAAATATTTTTCTCTTCGGTAAGTTCGATGAAACTATCAAATGCGTTTGAAGCCCAAGAAAGACCCGTCTTTCTATCATGCGAGATGAGCCCGCCGCTCACAAGAGCGTTGGTGATAGTTTCATACGAGAAAACATCGCGCCCGCTTTCCTTTATCTTCGATAAAATTGATGTCTGATGGAGCTGCCTTATGAATGCATATTTTGAAACCTTCCCTGAGTTGTACGCTTCGGCGAGAGGGCGCAACTCGTCTATAAAACCGTTCCTCTCCATCTCCCTGTACAAGTCGAACGTGCTTGCTTCCCAG
>Ga0194111_10004521_pt1 | contig 16098 bp, 16 predicted proteins | sample TA2KigC300mmetaG_FD_146194 | JGI IMG/M metagenome (GOLD analysis project Ga0194111, IMG submission 146194) | Freshwater microbial communities from Lake Tanganyika, Tanzania - TA2015033 Kigoma Deep Cast 300m | ecosystem: Environmental > Aquatic > Freshwater > Lake | place: Tanzania: Lake... | reverse complement strand
AGGATTTGTTCATGACAGAAGTTGTGATCGTTAACGCAGTGCGTACGCCTGTTGGAACATTCGGCGGCGCCCTGAAAGATGTCTCTGCGGTGACCCTGGGAGCAACCGTGGTGCAAGAGCTTTTGAGACGAACCGGACTCAATCCGGTTGACGTGGAGGAACTCATATTCGGGTGCGTGCTCCAGGCAGGGCTGGGCCAAAATGTGGCCCGCCAAGTCCTTATCCAGTCGGGGATTCCTAAGGAAGTCCCGGCAATGACCATTAACAAGGTCTGCGCATCCGGTTTGAGAGCCGTTTCTCTGGCCGCGCAGTGCGTCAAGGCAGGCGACGCGCACGTGATCGTGGCGGGCGGCGCTGAAAACATGTCCGCGGCGCCGTACGCGATTTCCAAGGCAAGATGGGGGGCCCGCCTCAATGACGACACGGTGGTTGACTTAATGATACACGACGGTCTGTGGGAGATCTTTAACCGATATCATATGGGGATCACCGCGGAAAACGTTGCTGAGCAGTGCGGGATTTCGCGGGCGGAGCAGGACGATTTCGGCATGGAGAGCCAGGCCAGGGCTGCCAGAGCCATACAATCAGGTCGATTCAAGGACGAGATAGTTCCTGTTCTGATCCCGCAGCGCAAAGGCGATCCCAAGATCTTTGACACTGACGAACATCCGCGTCAGACCAATAAGGAACTTATGGCCAAACTGAAACCCGCGTTCAAGAAGGACGGGACGGTCACTGCGGGCAATGCTTCAGGGATCAACGACGGGGCGGCCGCCGTGCTGGTCATGTCTGCGGAAAAGGCCAAGGAAAAAGGGATGAAGCCCATGGCGCGGATCGTTTCTTACGCCTCGTCGGGCGTGGATCCGAAAGTTATGGGCCTGGGCCCCATACCGGCCACCCGCAAGGCCCTGGAAAAAGCAAACCTGACTATCCACGACATTGACCTGGTCGAAGCAAACGAAGCATTTGCGGCCCAGACGCTCGCTTGCAAGAAGGATCTGGGTTTCAATCCCGATATCACCAACGTGAACGGCGGCGCGATTGCGATCGGTCACCCAATAGGGGCTTCGGGGGCCAGGATCCTGACGACCCTCCTTCACGAAATGAACAAAAGGCCTGAGGTCAAGCGCGGGCTCGCCACGCTGTGCGTTGGCGGGGGGATGGGCGCTGCCATGATTGTGGAAAAAATCTGATCTTTAGCGCTGGTGGAGCGCCTCGACGAACCCAGGCCCGTCCGGTGTGATCCGTGTTGGCTGGATTCCCCGCAAGAAATGCCCTAAGAAAAGTGCTCCTGGTCGACCTACCGCGCACCGAATATCAGGATGCGCTGAGGAGCCAGCAAGCGATCATCGAGCGGAAGCTCTTGCGCGGCGGACCTGACACCCTCCTCCTGCTGGAGCATCCGCCGACGATTACTCTCGGGAAGCGAGGTCTCGATTCGCACGTCCTCATGCCACGAGATCAACTGAAAGCTCGCGGTGTGGCGTTTTATAACGTGGATAGAGGCGGTGGCGCCACGTACCACGGCCCCGGCCAACTCGTGGGCTATCCTATATTCGATCTGACGAACCCGCGACGGAGAATCCGTGACTATGTCTCGATGCTAGAGGAGACAATCATACGAACACTCGCGAACTTCGGGGTGTCGGGTTTCAGACAAGATGGGAAAGTGGGCGTCTGGACCGACACGCACGACAAGATAGCTTCTATCGGTATCAGGATCCGGCGCGGGATCACGTCGCACGGATTTAGCCTGAATGTGGATTTAGAGATCGATCCTCAGGAGCTGATTATCTCCTGCGACATGCCTGACGCCCGAATGGTTAGCCTCAATCAGATATCGGAGACGCCCGTTAGCCTGGAGTTGGTCAAAGAGGCCATAGCCAGAGAGCTTAGCGGCGTCTTCGATGTATGGCTTGAACGCTCTTCGCTTGAAATGGCTACGGCCTGAGGGTTTTTTCGCGTCTATGGCGGCGCCTTCTCCATAAGGAAGCCTGTTCCCATGAGCAATCCTACCGGGATCGGCCGATGACCGTGCTCTTCACCTACTGTCTGCGCAGCATCAGATCGAGAAAGATCACCACGGGTCTTACAGCCGGGGGCATGGCCCTGGTAACTTTCGTCTTTGTGGCCGTTTTGATGCTGGCTGAAGGGTTAGAGCGCACGCTTACGGAGACGGGCCACCCGGAGAACGCCATAGCGCTGCGAGGATCCGCCGAGACCGAGGTAAGTAGCGTAATTTCCAGGGGTGAGGCATCCATTATTGAGAACCAGCCCCAGATCGAGCGTGACCCTGCGGGCGAGCCGGTTGTGGCAAAGGAAACGCTGGTGCTGGTTGCCCTCCCGAAGGTGGAATCGGGCGCATTGGCCCACGTGACGGTTCGTGGCGTCGGGCCCCAGTCCTTCGCGCTCCGGCCTCAGGTAAAACTCGTGGCGGGCAGGATGTTTCGGCCGGGATCCCGTGAGATTATTGTGGGGAGCAGCATCGCGCGGAGGATCGAAAGCTGCGGTGTCGGCTCCCAACCTCAATTTGCCCTGAGCCGCTGGATGGTGGTGGGGATTTTCGACGCGGCCAATACCGCTTTTGATTCCGAGATATGGGGTGACGTGGACCAACTGATGTCCGCGTTTCGTAGGAACAGCTATTCCGCGATCCTTGCACGCGTGCCGGGACGGGACGATTTTCAGGAATTCAGCGCACAATTGCAGAGTGACCCCCGTTTTACCATCCAGGTGAAGCGGGAACTGGAATTCTACCAAAGTCAATCTGAGATGATGGCCAAGTTCATCCGTATCCTGGGAATGGGCATGACGATTTTCTTTAGTCTTGGCGCGATTCTAGGCGCCATGGTCACCATGTACGCCGCGGTGGCCAACCGCACTGCGGAAATAGGCGCGCTGAGGGCGCTAGGATTTACGCGGGCCGACATCCTTTCAGCGTTTCTGGTCGAGTCCCTCATGATCGGAGTGATCGGCGGCTTGGTCGGTCTGGTGTGCGGTTCATTGCTGCAACTCCTAACGATTTCCACCCTCAACTGGCAGACTTTTTCCGAACTAGCCTTCGGATTCAAGCTCACTCCGCAGATATCCGCTTATAGTCTTGCATTTGCCGCTGTAATGGGCTTTTTCGGTGGTTTGCTCCCGGCATGGAGAGCAGCCAGGCTCAAGATCGTAGAGGCCCTCAGGGCTTCGTAGTCCCAAGAGACACGTTGATCAAACCGGCTACCCGCTATATTCTGAAAGCAGAGGGCTCGCGCGTGAACGGCCGCGCACGGGGCCGGCGCCCCCCGTCGTCATGTCGAGGCCCTCGCTGGAGAATGAACCTGTTTCACCAAGGCCGATTCCTGAAAAGGGGGTCCCCATGAAGACGGTTCAACCTGGCGATCAGGTGGTAAGCATGGCTCCAGACGGGGCAAACGTCGAGGTGTACAGTGTGGTCAAAGTCCTTCCGGATGGCGTGCAGGTGGGTGAGAGTTCAGGCAAACTCTCTATAACCGCAATTCGTCTGTACGACGAACGAACGGTCCAACAGATACTGGAAAAAAGCAGAAAGATAACCACGCTCAAACAGGAAATTCGATCCCTGTACGAAGGCATGGATCGCATTGCCTGATCAGATCGGAACGCTACAGGCCGCGAGAATGTTGAGTCGCTGGGTCACGCTGTACGGCGTTGAGAGAAGAGAGTTCTTGCAAGTAAAGCTCGGAGCTTCCGTTTACCTTTTCTTGGATTCTCTTATTTTTTCTTCGGCTTGGGTCATCCAGACCTTAAGAATGGACCTCCATTTGGAATTCTTTACGAGCGGCAGGGCCCGCCGATACATCTCTAAGGCCCGGATGTAGTCACCCTTTCTCTCGTACAATTTCCCCAGGTATTCGAGGGCCAGATAGTTGTCGGGCTTAAGCTGGAGCGCCTTTTCGTAATCTGATGCCGCCTCGTCCAGCCGTTGAGCCATTTCGAGCGCCACCGCGCGGTGGAAGTAAATCTCCGGATTTGCCCCATCCTCCTGAACCGCGCGAGTGTACCACTGAATGGCCTCGTCCCACTCACGGGCCATTGCAGCCCGGTAACCTTCTCGAAGGAAGTCCTGCGCGCGTGAAGCAACGGCAGCCTGCCAGGGTCCGATGATACCCATCAGAGCGACACAGGTTACCAGCGCACGTCGTATCATGCGGGCGTCTCCGAATTTGATGGGCGAATAAATGAGTGGCCCGGGTGTTCTATGCCCGAGAGCAGCCCTCTCACGACCGGCCTCGTTCGGCCGCGCTGTTCGGCTTAACAAACGGAATAAGTTAGAAATTTAGCATAAGCGCTGGGTCAGCGCAAGTGGTAACTCGGGCTCGGCGGCCATCTGAAGGTCGGCAAGATCTGAGCCGACAGGTCGTGATGACCAAGTCCCTCCGTGGCGCCAGGGGCCGCTGGAAGAGGTTGCGGATGGTGAGAGCTCTTGGTGGAGAGGTCCCTACGGCGCCTCGTAAGGCTCTCGGTTTTGACATTTCTCCTCGCGTTACTAATGTTACGAATATAGGGCGATGAATTGGCCATGGTCATAGGCAAAACCTATTCAGGGGGCACAAGATGAGAACAATCCATTTGGACCATGTGGCGGCCTCGCCGCCTCTGCCGCAGGTTGTTGACGCGATGATCCCGTTTCTTCGCGAGCGGTTCCACAACCCGTCGAGCATCTACTCCGCGGGAGAAGAAGTGACCGAAGCCCTGGAGATGGCTCGGGACAGGGTAGCCACTCTCCTCCATGCAAAAGAGGAGGAGATCATTTTCACTTCAGGAGGAACGGAAGCGAACAACTGGGCCTTGAAAGGAGTCCTTCAGGCGAATAGGTCGCCGGTGAAGCATTTGATCACCTCTTCCATCGAGCACTTCTCGACGCTTCACGCCGCGCGGTCCCTGGAGAAAGAGGGTGTGGCTGTGACCTTTCTGCCCGTGGACAAGCACGGCCTGGTTGACCCGGATGATGTGGAAAGAGCCATCACACCCAACACGGCGCTCATCTCCGTGATGCACGCGAACAACGAAGTCGGCACGATTCAGTATATTGCGGAGATCGGCCAGATAGCCCGAAAACACAACATCCCGTTCCACACGGATGCGGTGGCCACTGCCGGCGTCATTCCGGTCGACGTGGAAGCCCTGAACGTAGACCTCCTCTCACTTGCCGCGAACGCGTTTTACGGCCCTCTGGGCGTGGGCGCTCTCTTCATTCGGAGAGGGACCAAGATAGCGCCTCTCCTGGATGGGGGCAGGCAGGAACGCGGCTTCCGCGCGGGAACGGAAAACGTTGTCGGAATCGTGGGCATGGGCATAGCCGCGGCAATTGCCTCCGAAGAGATGGACGCCCGCATCGCGCATCTGACGCCCCTGAGAGACCGCCTCATTCGGGAAGTCACGGGCCGGATTGAAGAGGTGGCTCTCGTGGGTCATCCAACCCGAAGGCTTCCCGGCAATGTGAGCGTTCTTGTTCGGTACGTTGAGGGCGAATCCATGTTGCTCTTTTTGGACATGGAGGGGATTCAAGTGGCAAGCGGGTCCGCGTGCATTTCCATGTCTCTTAAGGCGTCCCATGTGCTGCTCGCGATGGGCATCGATCCGGGGTCCGCGCAGGGTTCCCTCCTTTTCACGCTCGGCAGTGAAAACACAAACGAAGACATTGACGCGCTCATGAATGCCTTGCCGCCGGTTATTCAAAGGCTGCGAGACATGTCGCCGCTATACAAAAGGGTAAGCCAATTCAAGCCTGCTCAGCCGAAGCTTGCCGTGGCGGGAAAAGAAAAGTAACCGAATTTTTCAGCTTCTTTAGGTGACATTACGTAACGATGACGGCATCCGGGCTTACGCCATGACCGTCCGTCTTGACGGGGCTTCCGACCTGGTGAACTATAAGGCCACTGCTCGTGGAGACGGGGGATATGGTTATGGAGAAGCTTGTAGCGGAGTCTTTTCTGACCGACCCAAAGGTCTTGGAAGCGAAGAATCTCATTCTCCGGAGCCTTCTCGCACATCAATCCCGGCTTACCGATATCCGCCCCCCAATTCCGGCGCTCAAGAAATCTTATGACGACCTTGTCGAAGAGTTCGGCCGACTTCGGGGTGGACCCCTCTTCCACCCTTACTTTGGGAGCGGAATCGGAAAAGGTCCGCTAGTCGAGCTGGCTGATGGAAGCGTGAAGTATGATTTCATTTCCGGGATTGGCGTTCATTACCTGGGCCACTCGCATCCGGCTGTTGTAGAGGCCGCTCTGGACGCTGCGCTCCGTAACACGGTTATGCAGGGCAATCTCCAGCAGAATGAGGAGAGCCTCGAACTGGCTCGCATGTTGGTTCACGCGGCCAATGCTCATGGCGCAAGAATCGTGCATTGCTTCTTTGCCACAAGTGGGGCAATGGCGAATGAGAACGCGCTCAAGCTTACCTTCCAAAAAAAAAGCCCTGCGGATAGGCTCCTGGCCTTTGAGGGAGGCTTTGCCGGTCGCTCCCTCGCGCTCTCTCAGGTGACCGACAAACCCGATTATCGGGAAGGTCTGCCCCTCACTCTTGCAGTGGATTATGTCCCGTTCTTCGATCCTCTCTCAGCGGAGGAGAGCGTCAACCGTGCTCTCACATCAATCGAAGGCCACCTGAAGCGCTACCCCGGAAGACACGCGGCCATGATATTTGAACTCATCCAGGGCGAGGGGGGCTTTTACCCGGGGGACGCTCGTTTCTTCGCGGCTCTTATGAAGCTGCTCAGAGACAATGGCGTTGCCGTCATCGTGGACGAAATCCAAACGTTTGGCCGAACCACCGAACTCTTTGCCTTTCAGCACTATGGATTGGACGAGTGGGTGGACGTCGTTACCGTAGGGAAGTTGTCGCAGGTTTGCGCGACGCTCTTTCGCGAGGTTTATGGGCCTCGAGCTGGCTTGATCAGCCAGACGTTCACCGCGAGCACCGCGGCGATCTTCGCGGCGCTCGCGATCATCAGAATGCTCACCTCGGGCGATTACTTCGGTCCTGAAGGAAGAATTGCGAGGCTGCACGAGCGCTTTGTCAGCCGCCTGCGGGAGATTTCCTCACGGCATCCTCAGCTCTTGACCGGCCCGTACGGTATCGGAGCTATGATTGCGTTTACTCCGTTTCAAGGCGAAGCGGAAAAGAGCAAGAAATTCATTCACATGCTCTTTGACGCGGGTGTGATTGCGTTCTATTGTGGATCCAAGGAAACACGAGTTCGTTTTCTTATCCCTGTGGGAGCGGTGACATTTCACGACATAGATCGGGTGGCGGAGATTGTGGAAGCAACCCTGCTTGAGGCAGCGGAGGCATTCTGAAAGGGAGCGCACATGGTGATAATTCGCCCGGTGGCGGAAACGGATCTGGATGCCTTGGCGGAACTGGCCGACATGGCGGATTTTGGCCTGACGTCGTTGCCAAAGGATAGGGACTTGCTCGCGATTCGGATCGCCGACTCTTTGCGGGCCTTTCAGATAGCCCCGCGAGCGCCTGGTGGAGAGCTGTACATTTTCGTCATGGAGGACCCGGAAGCAGGCAAGGTGGTCGGCACGAGCTGTATCGTCTCTAAGGTGGGAGGATTTCAGCCTTTTTACGCTTACAGGATTGAGAATGTCGTTCACGAATCCATGACACTTGGAGTCCGCAAGGAGGTGAGTATTCTGCACCTTGTGACCGAACACAGCGGTCCTTGCGAAATCGGCGGTCTCTTCCTCGTCCCGGAATACCGCAAACATGGAAACGGCCGGCTCTTGTCCCTGTTCAGGTTCCTCTTCATGGCGTTGCGACGCGAGCGCTTCGAGCCTCTCATCATAGCGGAAATGCGCGGGGTGGTGGACGAGAATGGACGGTCGCCATTTTGGGAGGCCCTTGGCCGGCGCTTCTTCGACATGGACTTTCCCAAAGCGGACTATCTCAGCGTGAAAGACAAGAGGTTTATTGCTGAACTCATGCCCAAGTGCCCCATCTACATCTCTTTGTTGCCTGAGGAGGCTCAGGGAGTGATCGGGAAAGTGCATCCCGACACCCGGCCGGCGCTCAAGATGCTTGAAGACGAAGGGTTTCGATTCAGCGGGATGGTGGATATCTTTGAGGCCGGACCTATCGTGGTAGCGCGGCCCCATGAAATCCGTATTGTCAAAGAGAGCCGATTTGCCGCGGCGCGCGAGATTACGAGAGAAGATATCCAATCCGAGCGTTTTCTGATCACGAATACCGCACACGATTTCCGAGCGTGCATGGGATGCCTGGAGGCATTATCAGATGGCGAGATCCGCATTCGCACGCGCGTGGCTGATGCGCTGCACGTAAGAGAAGGCGACCAGGTCTGTTACGCTCCCTTAAGCCCCAAGAAGGAGCCTGGTTAATGGAGGAGAAGGTCCATTTTGTGGGCAATGAATGGCGTGCAGGAACGGGGCCTCTTTTTTCATCGGCCGATCCGGCCACAGGCCGCGTGATATGGGAGGGACGAGCAGCGACTGAAGACGAAGTCCATGAGGCGGTCTGCGCCGCGCGGGACGCGTTCCCGTCGTGGGATGCTCTCGGGCCTGATGCGCGAATCAGGCATCTGGAAGCCTTTGGAAAAGAGCTTGAAAGGGATCGAGACAACCTGGCCGAGGCGATTTGTGTGGACACCGGTAAACCCAGATGGGAATCGCTCGCTGAAGTGGATTCCATGATCGGCAAGATAGGGGTCTCTATAGAGGCGTACCAGGATCGATGCCGCGTCAGATTGGAAGAAACGCCGGCCGCGCGAGGGATCACGCGGTTCAGGCCGCATGGCGTTCTGGCAGTGCTCGGGCCGTTCAACTTTCCCGGGCATCTCCCCAACGGCCATATTGTTCCGGCTCTGCTCGCGGGGAACACCGTTGTCTTCAAGCCGAGCAGACAAGCGCCTCTCGTGGCTATGAAGACCCTGGAATTGTGGGAGCGAGCGGGAATCCTGCCGGGCGCCATCAACATGGTCCAAGGAGGTCGCCAGACCGGCGTCGCTCTATCACGTGACGCCGATTTGAACGGCCTGTTCTTCACCGGCGGCGCCGAGGTTGGACGAGCGCTGCACCAGGCCTTTGGCGGACAACCAGAGAAGATCCTTGCGCTGGAAATGGGCGGAAATAACCCGCTCATTGTGCATGAGGTTGCGGATCTGAAGGCGGCCGCGTATCTCACCGCGGTTTCTGCTTTCATCACAGCCGGCCAACGTTGTTCCTGCGCTCGTCGGCTCATTGTCCCTGTGGGAAAAAACGGTGACCGTTTCATCGACCAGCTCGTGGAGCTAATGGGTCATGTGCGGGTCGGAATCTGGACCGACGATCCTGAGCCTTTCATGGGGCCGGTCATTTCCGATCAAGTTGCAACGGAATTGCTCGCCGTTCAGAATCGGTTCGCGAAAGACGGCGGCGTGTCGCTGGTGGAAATGAAGTTGCTTCGAGAGATTAAGGCATTGCTTTCGCCCGGACTCATGGATGTGTCTCGAGTTCCTAATCGGCCTGATGAGGAGTTCTTCGGCCCGTTTCTGCAACTGATCCGGGTGAGCGATTTTGACGAGGCGCTCCGGGAAGCGAACAACACTCGCTTCGGTCTTGCTGCGGGATTGCTCAGCGACAATGACGAACTGTACGGCGAGTTCTTCCGAAAGATCCGCGCGGGCGTGGTGAATTGGAATCGCCAGACTGTTGGCGCTAGTTCGAAGCTTCCGTTCGGTGGCATCGGTTGGAGCGGCAATCACCGACCATCAGCATACCTGGCCGCCGATTATTGCTCGTATCCGGTGGCCTCGATTGAAGCGGACAGCGTGGCTGCGCCCGGGACACCACTCCCTGGTATTGAGCTTTGACATGGCCACTTGTGCTTTTGTAGTAAATTTTGATGGTCTGGTCGGGCCGACCCATAATTACAGTGGGCTATCCTATGGGAATATCGCGTCCATGGCCCACGGCCTGACCGTGTCCAATCCAAGGGCTGCTCTGCTGCAAGGCCTCGCCAAAATGAAATTCTTGGCGGACCTGGGTGTGAAGCAGGCAGTGTTGCCGCCCCAGGAGCGACCGGATTTCGATACCCTGCGCAGTTTGGGGTTTCGCGGTTCCGAAGCGCAGGTCGTTGAAAAAGCAGCACGCGAGGCGCCTCAGATTCTCGCGTTGTGCTACAGCGCATCGAGTATGTGGGCTGCAAACGCCGCCACAGTATCGCCCAGCGCGGACTCGGCCGACACGCGAGTCCACTTCACGCCCGCGAACCTGCTGAGCCAGTTTCATCGGTCCGTCGAACCGCCATTCACTGCCGGGATTCTTAAGAGGATTTTCCCAAGTGAGGAGCTCTTCGGTCACCATGATCCTCTTCCACGAGCGATGCATTTCTCTGACGAAGGCGCTGCGAATCATACCCGCCTCTGCGCTTCGTACGGCGGATCCGGAATCGAGCTTTTTGTATACGGCCGAACAGGCTTCGATCAAACCGATCAAGGGCCTCAGCGGTTCCCGGCGCGTCAGACGCTGGAGGCCTCGCAAGCGATCGCCAGGCTCCACGGCCTCGATCCTGCCGCGACCGTATTTTCTCGGCAAAGCCCGGAAGCCATTGACGCGGGAGTTTTTCATAACGACGTGATATCAGTAGGGAATGGAAACGTCTTTCTGTATCACGCGGAAGCTTTCCATGAGTCTGAGTCGGTCTTGGATGAGTTGAAGCGGAAGTTCTTTGGCCTCTGTGGAGATGAGTTGATCCTCATGGAAGTGTCGTCTCGAGAACTCTCGGTCCAAGAAGCGGTAGAGACGTACTTTTTCAACAGCCAGCTCGTTTCACTGCCGGATGGGACCATGAGCCTGATTGCGCCTGTGGAGAGTGAAGAGAATCCGAGAACACGCGCTGCTCTGGAACGCATAAGAGCAGAGGACAACCCCATAGCCCAAGCTCATTTCGTGGATGTGCGACAGAGCATGAAGAACGGCGGCGGTCCGGCATGTCTACGGCTGCGAGTAGTGTTGACGGAGCAGGAGCTTGCATCAACTCATCAGGGCATCATTTTCAACGACGGTCTTTACCACAGGCTCATTGCCTGGGGAGAACGGCATTACCGGGACAAGCTTCATCCGGACGATCTTGCGGACCCAGCCCTAATTGATGAGACCCGCAACGCCTTGGATGAAGTGACGGGAATCTTGAACCTGGGTTCGATTTATCGGTTCCAGAAATGACATGTGTCGCGGAATCATGAAAGTTTGTGCAACTAAGAAGGAGTCGTGGATGTTTGATTCCCTTCCTCAAAATGCGACGGCAACGCTCGACTGGTCATGGGATCGGTTTGCACGTTATTACGCGAATCTGGTTGAGAGGACGCTCACCGAGGATAATGTAGAAGCCTTTCTGGCAGACTGGACTCGTCTGGCTGAACTGGTCGATGAAACGCACAGCCGCCTGTACGTGGCCACTACACAGAATACAGCGGACAAAGAGGCCGAAGCACGCTTCCATCGGTATCTTGACGAGATCTTTCCTCACGCCAAGCAGGCTGAACAGCAGCTCAAGACAAAGCTCCTGGAACAGGCGCGCGTCCCTCCCGGATTCAAAATCCCGCTCCGGAAGATGCGGTCTCAGGCAGAGCTCTTTCGAGAAGAGAACCTGCCGCTGCTCACGGATGAAGAAAAGCTCTGCAACGAATATGATCGGATCATCGGCGGCCAAACAGTGGAGTGGGAAGGAAAGGAAGTAACCATTCCTCAACTGCGGCCGGTATTTCAGCAGCTTGACCGAGGAATGCGGGAAAATGCCTGGCGATTAGCATTGCAGCGCCAGCTCCGGGACTGGGAAAGCATCGGTGATCTCTGGAAGAAGTTTCTGGGCCTACGAAGCACGATCGCGGCCAACGCGGATTTCCCGGACTATCGCTCGTTTCGATGGAAGGATATGCTCCGCTTTGATTACACGCCCGACGATTGCAAGGCGTTTCACCAAGCTATCCAAGAAGCGATTGTGCCGATCGCCGAACGGATATGCGAGCGCCGCCGAAGGCAAATGGGCATAGACTCGCTCCGTCCCTGGGACATGGATGTGGACCCACTAGGGCGGCCTCCGTTGAGACCTTTCAAGGAGGCGGATGAGCTCAAAGCGCGGTCCTCTGCGATCTTTCATCAAGTGCTGCCGGAATTCGGGGACTATTTTGACGTTATGCTGAACGAAGGCCTCCTGGATTTGCAAAATCGGAAGAATAAGGCCCCTGGAGGATATTGCACACACTTCGCGGCCGCGAAGCGGCCTTTCATTTTCATGAATGCGGTGGGCATCCATGATGACGTGCAGACATTGCTCCACGAATCAGGCCATGCGTTCCATGATTTCGAGGTTTCGCGCCTGCCGTATTACCAGCAGCGTGCGGTGGGAATGGAATTTGCCGAAGTGGCGTCCATGGCCATGGAGCTGCTCGCCGGGCCTTATCTGAGCAAGGGCCAAGGGGGCTTTTACAGCGAGGCCGACACTGCGCGCGCCCTTGTGGATCACCTGGAAAAGAGCATCCTCTTTTGGCCCTACATGGCAGTGGTAGACGCTTTCCAGCACTGGGTGTACGAAAATCCGCATGAAGCCCAGGACCCGGCAAAATGTGACGCAGCCTTTGCAGCGGCATGGAACCGGTTCATCACATGGATTGACTGGAGCGGCCTGGAAAAAGAACAGGCAACAGGCTGGCAGCGCAAACTGCACATTCACACCGTGCCGTTCTACTACGTAGAATATGGACTCGCGCAGTTGGGCGCGGTCCAGATCTGGGGCAATTCCCTGGAAGACCAGCGTGCCGCGGTGGAAGCGTACAGGCAAGCGCTTGCAAAGGGAGGAACTCTGCCGATCCCTCAACTCTTTGCTACAGCCGGCGCGAAGTTCGCTTTGGACGCCGCAACGTTGAGAACCGCGGCGGACCTCATGGAGGCGCAAATCAATGAATTGAGTTCAAGCTCGTAGACCCTGGGACCATTTGCCTTTAGCTCCCTCCAGTTCCAGGAGCCGCTGTTTTATGTGCGTGCCCGAACCGAATCCCCCAAGACTGCCGTCGGATTTGACCACTCGGTGACACGGGATCAGGATCGGTATGGAATTTGCCCCGTTTGCAGATCCCACGGCCCGGGAAGCCTGAGGGTTGCCGATTCGCTCGGCAATCTCTGCGTACGAAGCTGTTTGGCCGTACGGGATTCGGAGAAGTTCCGACCAGACCCGACGCTGAAAGGCGGTTCCAAGCAGCGGCTTGACAGGGACCGAGAATTTGACCGGTTGGCCTGCGAAGTACTTATCAAGCTCGGCAACGAGCTTTGCCAAGAGCGAATGGCTGGTTTCACTCGGGGTCCGGGAAGGTTTGTCAATGAATTCAACAGAATGTATCCCTTCGTCGGAGGCTCGGAGTTCCAGCCACCCCACTAGGGGGGACCGGTAGTAATGAACGAAGTCCTTTGGCATGACTGACGTTCCTCCTTTAGAGCATATCCCGGGCTTGAATTCACTCGACGATGTTATCATAGTAGTCCCATAGGGAAAAAGGTTCCATCCAAGGCTGAAAGTGTGTATATGGAACGCGGTCGATCTTTGGCTGGACGGAGGCGGTAGAGTCCTGGTGGGCTCCGCGGTCTTCAAAACCGTCAGCAGAGCGCTAGTACCGTTCTGGGTGGGTTCGATTCCCATGCGCCTCCGCCAAATACCCCCCTCTAATGTCCAGGTCTTAATTGACTAAGGGCTTCTCGGAACGAGAGGCCACCTACGTCGCACGACCATAGCGTTCCGATTACCCGAGCGATATCCTGCCGGTGTTCTGGGGGGACGATGAAACCGGGATTGGGCTGAGTCTTCAGCAGGCTAGCGGTTGCTTCGAGTTCTTCTCCGGCTTCATAAGCGGCTCGCACATCCGAATCGTCAAAAAGTTCAAAAAGATCGAGAAGGTTTCCATAAAGCCCTTTCGCGTCCAGGTGTTCCAGGATTTGGAAGATCGCGCCATTGAGCGTCACGAGGAGAGCCGGCATTTCGGCCTTCCCGTCAGGAGGGCACACGCGCCTGGACCACATGCTCCGGCAGGCAAACGGCCGAGTCTCATAAATGCCGCAGCCGTGCGCATTCCGAAATGGGCATGGGGCGGCGCTTCGCGTAAGAGATTCGGCGGGTGGTTCTTTCTTGAGCAGACAGTATCCGGCGAGGTGGTTCACTGTGAGTTGGGGGCGGAGCCCGCCTTCCCAGGAATTGGGAGGAACCGGCGTGGCAAGCTCTTGGAGCCTATCTTCCGTGAACTCCTCAAAAGTGTGCGCCACCTCCAATGTGGTGGCGAGAACATTGTGGGTGCAGCAGGTGGAGCACTCTTGCCGGCAGGCGACGGGGAAGCGCCGCGCCTCGCGGTCATACAGATCGTATATAACCTGGAGCGCCTGTTCCTTCAGGGGAAAGCTCATATGACCGCGCCTACTCTTTCCCCATACGTAGCGGTTGGAGCCTGAATGATTTGTTTTTTCACGCTCTTCCTCCCAACGTCCTTGCAGGATATAATAAATCAAACCATAAGTGTGTAGGGGAAAGTTTTGATCTCCCGAGACCCCATGAATGCTCTCCGTGAGGAGAGTGATGTGGACCCTGTAATTCAACGATAGGGGAAATGGCGGAATCGCATTGGCCCGTCTTAGACATCTATTGAAAGTCGGTGGCGTTCCGGCGCCGACGAGAGACGCCGGTCCATGAAAATTTTCAGCGCGGACTACATAACCTCGGCCGAAGAGCAGAAGGACTACCCCAGTTGGGGGTTGAGGGAGCTGGCTTTCGGCGGAAGGTCCAATGTGGGCAAGTCCTCCCTCATTAATACGCTCGTGGGCCGGCGGAATCTGGTGAAAACTTCCAAGACTCCCGGGCGCACCAGGAAGCTCAATTTTTTTCTCATCAACGGAGCCTTCGCATTTGTAGACCTGCCGGGATACGGTTTCGCTCGGGCGCCTCTTGCCGTAAGGGAAAGATGGGGCCCCATGGTGGAGACTTACCTCACTCAACGACGTGAACTGGCGGGCATGGTGATGGTGGTCGATTCACGGCTTCGGCCCACGGACGGAGACAAGGAGCTGGCGCTTTTTCTGCGTCATTACCGCATCCCGTTGGTCATTGCAGCCACTAAAGCGGACAAGATTTCTCGCTCGGAGATGATGGCGCGGCGCAGATCAATTCGGGAGGAGCTTGATCACGACGCTCCCATAATTCCCTTCTCCGCGCGTAGCGGTCAGGGAAAAAAGGAATTGTGGAAAGAGATCAAAAGCCTTATAGAGTGAAGCGGCTCCGGGCCCGGTGGCGTTCCCTCCGGCTCGATAGCCGGCTCCCAGGGCTTTTACTCGAAAACTATCTGAAGGAAAAAGAATCGGAATGGCCATGAAAATGCTTATCAATGCCGTTCATCCGGAGGAATGCCGCGTCGCGGTGGTATCCGACGGTCTTCTGGATGAATTGGATGTCCAGGTGAAAACCTATGAGGCCACCCTTGCGAACATCTACAAGGGAGTCATAACGAGGGTGGAGCCCTCTTTGCAGGCGGTTTTCGTCGACTATGGGGCGGAAAAGAACGGTTTTCTGCCCATTAGCGACGTTCATCCGTCATATCTTCCCGAATCGTTCACTGAAGGACGCAAGCGACCCCGCATTGAAGATGTCTTCAAGAAAGGTGACGAGGTCATCGTGCAGGTGACCAAAGAGGCGCGCTCCACGAAAGGCGCGAGCCTGACAACCACCGTCTCGCTTGCCGGTCGGTATTTGGTCCTGATGCCCGGGTCCGATTTGCAAGGGATCTCGCGGAAGATTGAGGACGAGGCCGAGCGTGAGAAACTGCGAGACATCATGAAGCAGCTCAAGATGCCGGAAAACATGGGCTGCATTATCCGCACGGCCGGTTTGGGACGGTCCAAGACGGAACTCACCAGAGATCTCTCTTACGTGCTGAAGCTTTGGAAAACCATAGAAGAGGAGGTCAATCAGGTCACCGCGCCCGCTCTCCTGTACCGGGAAGAGGATCTGGTGATCCGTTCCATAAGGGATCACTTCACGCCGGAAATTACCGAGATCCTCGTGGACGACAAGGCCGTGTACAACAAGGCCAAGGAG
>Ga0194111_10004513_pt1 | contig 16113 bp, 13 predicted proteins | sample TA2KigC300mmetaG_FD_146194 | JGI IMG/M metagenome (GOLD analysis project Ga0194111, IMG submission 146194) | Freshwater microbial communities from Lake Tanganyika, Tanzania - TA2015033 Kigoma Deep Cast 300m | ecosystem: Environmental > Aquatic > Freshwater > Lake | place: Tanzania: Lake... | reverse complement strand
CCTTGGCTACATGTTCACCGGCCACAAACATGAAAGGCATCAGGACGACTGTAGTAGGATTGGCCTTCTTGACGGCCTCGAAAGCCTCTGCCTTGGTGGGCTTGTCCTCCACCGCGCCCAGAAAGACGTTTTGATAACGGGACCGCAGCAGCCGGGCAAAGGCCAGATAAGCCTTCTCCCCTTCCGGCACCGGGCTGCCGTGGGCCATCAGGACCACCACGGTATCCTTTAAGTCTTTGGGAAAGGCCTGGGCCACACTTTGGAGAGTCCGCTCCTGGTCTTCTTTACTGCTCAGCAAGGGTTTTCCCAGGGCGACTTTTAGACCGGGAATTTCCCGGCTCACCTGGACGATCTTCTTCTCCCACTCCGCCCCCGGCACAATGTGAAGAGACTGGATCACCATCCGGGTATATCCCGCTGCTTTTAATTCCCGCAAGGTCGTGCCCAGGTCATTGAGCTTCTGGCCCTTTTCTTTGGCCACCTTGTGCCGGACTTTATGGGAAGTGAAGGCCCAGCGGATTTCATAATCAGGAAAGCGTTCCTTGACTTTCTGTTCGAAATGGTTGTAAGTCTCGAAGGCTTCCGTGCTGGTGCCGAAGGCCGCCAAAACGATGGCGGGTTTGGCCGTGGCCGTGGCGTTCAGAGTCCAAGGGGCGCTGAAAATCGAGAGAATAAGCGCCAAGAATAACCATCCAAACCTGATTCGTCTTAACATGTCGTCCTCTTGTTTTTGGTTTTTCGCAAAAAAAAATCCTTAAGTCACCATGACTTAAGGATTGCACCCAGCTTCTTGATCCTTAATGGAGCTTACCGCCCGCTATGCCTCGTAGGGGCGAAGCCTTCATTCGGGCAGGTCTTCTGACTTCCGGTTCTTCCTACCGCCTGCGCCTTCCCATCTCACTTCGGTGAGACAGTGGCTTTGTGCAGGTTCCGTCCCCGGTTACAGCGGCGGGACCGTGCCGGTTTTGCACCGGCTTCCCTATTACGCCCTATATGGGCACCCGAATTATTTAAACCACTACATATAGGACTTCTCTTTACCTGTCAAGGAAAAACTCCACCTGGAGAAGAATGGCAAACCTGATAGAAGTTAACTTGCCACTAGCAAAACTTATTGAATTTCCTGAGAATATTGTGATATCCTCTGTCTATCAGCATCAGCTGATGCCATCAAAAACTGGAGGTGGAGCATGAAAGTTTCCAAGGCCGTCAACCTGTTCCTGGATTACCACAAGCTGAACTCCCAAAAAAAATACGATCAGGGCTTACAATTCGCTCTTGTCAAAATTCCGGGAGCATTTTCCTGATCATGACCTGACCTCCTTGACACCCGAGGAGATACTCTCCTTTTTAACCAGTCTCAACGGCGAGTGTAAGCAGCTCACCAAGCACACCCGCTACGCCTATCTCAAGGCCCTCTTTAACTTCATTCGCAATAACCTGGACGTTCAGGTCCAAAATCCCTGTGACACCCCGATGCTAAAGAAACTATTCCGGCCGGGAAAGCTGGCCCAATGGCAAATCCATGAGAAAGAGACCATCGACGAGATCATCTTTCGCACCACAAAATTGAGAAACCGTCTGATGCTGGAACTCATGGCCCGTGGGGGCATGCGGGTGGGCGAGGTCTTGAAGCTCACCGCCCTGGATGTAGATGACCAGAAGCTGACTATCAGGAACCCCAAAAGCGGGAAAAGCGCAGAAGTGGTTTTCATCCCCAAGAAATTGGCCGAACGGCTGAAGGATTATCTCAAGGCCATAGGCGCCGCAGGGGACCAAAGAATTTTCCCCATTACTTATACAGCCGCCAGGGTCATGATCAAAAAAGCTGGCGCCGTGGTGGGGGTTCATCTCAGGCCACACGACCTGAGGCGGCATGCGGCCACCTATGCCTCAAGGTCAGGGGTGCCCGTGGAGATCGTCAGCAAGGTCATCCTAAGACATGCCAATCTCTCCACCACCCAGCGCTATCTGGGTAAAGTCAGCGATGTGGAAGCGGTGAGGTGGATCGAAAATTTATATGGCTGATAACCGGCTATCAGGGCGAGGTCGAAGAAAGGCCTCGCCTATTTTAAACGGGTTGAGATTTCCAGAATTTTTTCGCCCCATTTTTAACTTCGATTACTCTCCACACCCTGCAACCCCAAGATTACCCTACTGATACCCCGTTCAAAAAACTTCATTGCACTAGGTGCAAGGTCTCTCAGGAACCCTGGAAGATCTCTGCAAAAATCCCAGCCCGCAATCGCCGGTTCACAAAGAATTTGAATGTCTCGGGTACGTTGCTTAATAACTCAAGTTTCGCACCAAGTAACAGAGGATAATTACTTATTTTTACTTTAAAAACTACTCAATAAAATGGAAAAGGCTCCAGATTTGTGGTAAGTTAAGATTGCGAAATCATTAACGAAAACCACACAAAAGGAGCCTTCCCTTGCATAACAGGAAACTCGCTCGCTTTCAAGGGCAAATCGAAACGGTCCTGAAAAATTTCCGGGCCGACCTGGAGTTGAGGATCAAGGAACTGTTTGCTGTGCTGCATATCCAAAGCCATCTGACCGGAGCCGGTATCCGCAAGTACGAAGGCTTTCGCCCCGTGCATCTCCTCTTTGTTCTCACCAACCTGGTGTTCCTGCATATCAAAACCGTCCATGACCTGCTCCAGCGACCTTTCAAGTTCATGGTTCAGGCCCAAAAAGATTCCTTCTACCGCTTCAAGAAGGCCGAATGGAGTTGGGGGCCTTTTTACCGGCGCTTCCTGGCCCTTCTGGGGCGGCGGCTCAAATGGTCCCAAACCGCCGAGGAAAACTGCCTGATCTTGGATACCTCTGCACTCCCCAAGCGGGGCAAGCGCTTGGAAAACCTGAGTTTCGTTTATGACCACTCCCAGAGGAAGGTTGTAAAGGGCTATGAGCTCCTGACCCTGGGATTGCTGACCCCCCGGAATTTCTATCCCGTGAACTTCGGCCATCATTTCTCCCAAACCGCCCCGGCGGAGGCTCCCGAGGCCCAGCCTCGCAAGACCAGGGGAGATTTGGCCCGGCGCCTGAAGGAGGCCGGGACGTTGACTAAACCGGCCTTGGCCCTGAAGATGCTCAAGGCCGCCCTGGCCCAGGGTATTTCAGCCCCTTACCTGCTGGTGGACGCCTGGTTTACTTCTCCCAAATTCTGCCAGGATGTTAAAGACTTGAGCCTTCACGTCATCGGCCGCTTGAAGCGGGACCGTACGCTCTATTATTGGCACGGAACCGGATATACCCTGGACCAACTCTATCAGGTCCACAAACACTGCCTGGTCAAGGCCGCGGCCTTGGGGCTTTCTCTCATCCGGGTGCCGGTTGACTGCGGCAACGGCTTGCCAGGCGCCATCATCTTTACCAAAGGGTATAAAGAACCTGACCTGGAAACCCTGCCTGGCGGCAAGGTCGAGGCGGAGCCGCCGTGGGCCGCGTTTTTCACCACCGACCTGACCCTGACCGCGGCCGAAGTGGTGAAAAAGTATCTGGGCCGTTGGGCCATCGAGGTCTTTTTCAAAGAAGCCAAGCAGCGACTGGGGTTGGGCCAGGAGCAGGGGCGCTCCTTCGCGGCCCAGGTTTACTCCGTCACCCAGGCCTTTTTCCGTTACAGCTTGCTGGCCTACCTCCAGGAGCATGATGAGCGCTCCCAAACTATCGGCGACCTCTTCCGCCAAATGGAAGAAGAGACCGGGAAGCTCACTTACTTGGAGCGGTTGTGGCAATACCTCGCCGCTTTCCTGAAAACCGTTTTAAACACTCTGGCCCAATTTTGTGATCCAGAACCACAGTTTCGGGCTTATCTCAACGCTTCACCAGTACTTTCAACCACTTTTCACCCATGCAGGGGTGCGAAACTTGAGTTAATAAGAAGACCGATGTTGCCGGTTTGCGCGACTGTAACCCAGTGCAATTACTTATACTTTGACTCACAGTGGGTCAAGCAATTTGTACTGCGTAATTCCAACTACGTATTACGCAAAAGGTTTTTTTAAAAGTAACAACCATAACCTAAGTATAAATAATTGTATTGGTAAATGGCGTATTGTAAATGGTCGGTATAATCGTAATGTAACTTACGTAACTCATTAATAGACCAATGTTTTGCCTATCCTTAATTATATGTAATAGCGCATAGTTAGGCATATTGCGTGCACCTTCCATAAGTACAAATAACTTTTTTACTTAATGGAGGGCACGAAATGAAAACAGAAATCCGGATGGTTGGCTGGCCCAAGCGTGAGTGCGAAGTAATTCCGGTGGCCGGGATGACTCGCAAGGACATTATGCGGCTCACTAATTGCCCTTACATGACCGCTGTTACCGCCGAAAAGCGCGGCTACTACATCATTGATTACCTGAAAAAGGGCATCCCTCCGAAGCGGGGATTTGTTGACGGCCCGGTGGACCTGGGCAGGGAGCGGGAGACTATCCCCATTCCCGAGGACATCAACACCATCGAAGGTGTGATGGTCCATTTTAGCTGCAATCAGAAGGTGGCCAAGGCGAGCTTGGCCCGGGGCTATTTCATCGTGGATTATAATAAACGAACCGTCTGCACGTCTTTGACTGAGTTCGATGCCGAGGCGGCCTACCGGATGGTGCGCTTCATCTACCAGCGTAAATTCAAGGACAGGATCCCCTGGTACATCGAGGCCCAGGACCTGATCCAGGAAGGCGTCATGCGGCTGCTGGAACTCTCCGGCCATCCCAGGTACCAGGAGCGCAAATTCATGTTCTTCAAGGCCTACGGTTTCATGGCCACCTACATCCAGAGCCAGAGCAGGCTGCGCGGTTTCACCGTTTCTAATGTTGACGGCGAAGGCCCCGGCTATGAGGACACCTGGCGGCATAACGCCGGCAACGATTGGCTGGGGGCCATGGCGGCGGCCTGAACCAGGCCGGGCCATCTGGGGCCGGAACCCCCAGAGTGGCCCGGGCTAAAGCCCTTATTGGGAAGGATGACCATGTACCAGCATGATATCGAACTTATCGAAAAATTTGCCAGAGAAAACCCGGACGTCATCGCCAAGGCCCGGGAGAAACTAATGGTCTGCACCGTCATGTACCGGTGCGAGAATTTTCATATCTACTTCCCCGGTAAATGGCTGGGAGAAACCATCACCTGCCCGGTGTGCAGGGGCATGATGCGGCCGGAGGCGTAAATGAAAAGCATCCCGGTTTACCGGTTTCGGTGTCCTCAGTGCCGGCGGCGCCTCTCCTGGCCGAAAGAGAGCTTCACGGGCCGGGCCTTCGAGGCCGGACAACCCCTATACTGCCTGGAGAGCTGCCTCCACCGGGGCGGTAACTGCCGCTTGGTCCTGATCAACCAGACCGCCTGAAAGACTGAGTAAAACCGTCTGGCCGGGGGCCGGAAAAACTGGCCCCCAGTTCCACCCCCAGTAAGCAAATACTCCCCTTGATTTCCGCAGTATGGGCAGGGTTTCCAACGAGCCTTGATCATCCGGGCAAGCTCAATATCAAGTTCAATATTACTTTTCTCTTGATCTTATCCTTACACTTGCAATAACATATGCTATTTCGGCGGCGCTGTTCCCCATGGTGGCCCCCCGCCAGAAAGGTTTTGGACTTATGAAAGAAAACCGAGACTACCCAGCCCTGGTCAAGGACGTGCGCCGGCAGCTGGCCTTAAGTCAAGAGGATTTGGCCCGGGCCTTGGGGGTCAGCTACGCCACGATTAACCGGTGGGAAAACGGGCAGGTTCGACCTTCCAAGCTGGGCAAGGCCCAGTTCAACAATTTCTGCGCCGGCATGATCGAACAAGGAAAGCTGATTCTGCCCCATGGCGTTCTCGGCTGAATCTGCAGGTCTTGAGTACAGGCTTGATTATGAATAATTTCAGCGAGAAAGTCAGTTTCATCTGGTCGGTGGCAGACCTGCTGCGCGGGCCCTACCGTCCCAACCAGTATAAGGACGTCATGCTCCCCATGACCGTCCTGCGGCGGCTTGACTGCGTCCTGGAGCCCACCAAAGACGAGGTCCTCAGCAAGCTCAAAACTCTTCAGGGCGGCAAGGTCAAAAACGTGGAGCCTATCTTGTGCCGGGTCTCCGGCGTCCCCTTCTATAACACCAGCCGCTTTACCTTTGAGAAGCTCAAGGGCGATCCCAACAACATCGCCGCCAACCTCACTTACTACATGAAGGGCTTCTCCACCCGCGCTCGGGAGATCATCGACCACTTCGGATTCGAGGAACATATCGCCAAGCTGGACAAAGCCGACCGTCTTTACCTCATCGTCTCCCGGTTCTGTGATATCGACCTGCACCCCGACCAGGTGCCCAACATCCAGATGGGTTACATCTTCGAGGAACTCATCCGGCGGTTCAACGAGGCCTCCAACGAAGAGGCGGGCGACCACTTCACCCCCCGGGAAGTCATCCGCCTCATGGTGAACCTCCTTTTCCTGCCGGACACCGAGGTGCTGACCACCAAGGGCATTGTCAAAACCCTCTACGATCCGGCCTGCGGTACGGGCGGCATGCTCTCGGTGGCCGAGGAATACCTCCGCAAGCTCAACCCCGACGCCCTTCTCACGGTTTTCGGCCAGGACTACAACGCCCAGGCCTATGCCATCTGCGGCTCGGACATGATGATCAAAGGCCAGGAGATTGAGCACATTGCCTTTGGCGACAGCTTCACGGACGACCGTTTTCCCCGGCACCGGTTCGACTACATGCTGGCTAATCCGCCTTTCGGGGTGGAATGGAAGCCCCAGGAGCAGGCCATCCGCCGGGAGCACCAGGAACAAGGCTTCGGCGGCCGTTTCGGCGCCGGCCTGCCCCGCATTAACGACGGTTCGCTGCTCTTCCTCCAGCACATGATCAGCAAGATGAAGGATCCCAAGGAAGGCGGCACCCGCCTGGGGATCGTCTTCAACGGCTCGCCCCTGTTCACCGGCGCGGCGGGCTCCGGTGAGAGCGAAATTCGCCGGTGGATCATCGAAAACGACTGGCTCGAGGCCATCGTGGCCCTGCCGGATCAGCTGTTCTACAACACCGGCATCTATACCTACCTCTGGATCGTCACCAACCGCAAAGAGCCGGCGCGCCGGGGCAAGATTCAACTGGTGGACGGCACCGGCTTTTTCAAGAAGATGCGCAAAAGCCTGGGCAACAAGCGCCACGAAGTCTGTGAGGACCAGGGCCGGGAAATCACCCGCCTCTATGGCGCGCTACAAGAAAACGAATACGTCCGGCTCTTCGACAACCGGGATTTCGGGTATCAGCGGCTCACCGTGGAACGGCCCTTGAAACTCAACTTCGCCGTGACCCCGGAGCGCCTGGCGCAGCTGGAACAGACCCCGGCCTTCCAGAAACTCGCCGCCAGCAAGAAGCGGGCGGAGTCCAAGGCGGCCCAGGCGGAGATCGCCCAGGGGCTGGAGTTCCAGGAGGGCATACTTGCCGCGCTGGCTGGCTTGGCCCCCCATGGGGAGGTGAAAAATCGGGAGAAATTTTCCGCCATGGCGAAGGCGACCTTCCGGAAGGCCGGGGTAGCAGTTCCGGCCCCGCTGTTCAAGGCGATCCTGGCGGCGCTGTCCGAGCGGGACGAAACCGCGGACGTCTGCACTGACAGCAAGGGCCACCCCGAGCCCGACCCCGAGCTGCGGGATTACGAAAACGTGCCCCTCAAGGAGGACGTGAGCGAATATCTGCGGCGGGAGGTCCTGCCCCACGTGCCCGACGCCTGGGTGGATCACGCCAAGACCAGGGTGGGCTACGAGATCAACTTCAACCGTTATTTCTACCAATACACCCCACCCCGGCCCCTGGCGGAGATCGAGGCGGACCTCAGGAGCATCGAACAGGACATCGCCGGGATGCTGGCGGAGGTGACGGCGTGAGCCGGGGGAGCAAGGGTGAGGCAGGCCATGATCTGCCTGCGGTGAACCGGGCCGAGGTGGTGCTGGAACCTGCCGCGGCTTACCTGGAATGGGCCAGGGGGTGCCCGGATGGCCTCCCGGACCTGACCCTGGCGGACCTGGGCGAGGAGGGGACGGTCTATCTCATCCCGGAGACGGACGCCGACCCTAAGACCTGGCTCAGGCGGCACTTCGCCCCTCTGTTTGCCAACGAACTCTTTGCCTGGTGCACGGACGAGGCCTGCTGGCCCCGGGAACGCTCGTACAAGACGTTCAAGAAGTTCTTCCAGGTGCGCTTCTGCTCAATAGTGCTGGATCTGGGGCGGGGACCCCTCGAGAGGGAAAGCGCATGAGGTGGCAGCCGTATCCCGGCTACAAGCCTTCCGGCGTCGATTGGCTGGGGGAGGTGCCAGAGCGTTGGGCTATAAAACGTTTAAAATACAGTGCCCAACTTATTAACGAGAAAGTTGAAGCACGGGACACGGATCTCCCTTATATCGGCCTTGAGCACATAGAGTCATGGACTGGTAAGCGAATCATAACCGCCGAACCTTCGAGCAGTGAAGGACAGTCGAACCGTATTCGCCTGGGTGACGTCCTTTTCGGAAAGCTACGTCCCTATCTGGCCAAAGTTCACCGCGCTTCCGAAGACGGCATTTGTACCGGTGAATTACTTGTTCTCAAACCGAAGTGTGTGACCCAACATTTCCTTTTCTACTACATGCTGTCCAAAGATTTCATCTCGGTCGTGGATTCTTCGACCTATGGGGCAAAAATGCCCAGGGCGAGTTGGGAATTTATCGGTAACTTGCCCACGCTGGTCCCTTCGCAAGATGAACAACGCGCCATTACCGACTTCCTGGACCGGGAGACGGGGCGGATCGACGCCTTGATTGAGAAAAAGCAGCGGCAGATTGAGTTGCTGCAAGAGAAGCGCGCCGCCCTTATCAGCCACGCCGTCACCAAGGGTCTGGACCCCAACACGTCTATGAAAGACTCCGGGGTGGAATGGCTCGGTAAAATACCGGCATATTGGGAAGTAAAGAGGCTAAAGTTTCTTATTGGATTTGTGACCAGCGGATCACGAGGATGGTCTCAGTACTATAGCGATGAAGGAGCGATTTTCCTTCGTATCGGGAACTTATCAAGGTTCTCATTGAATCTGAATTTGAGTGATATTCAATTTGTAACGCCACCTGCTGGTACCGAAGTTGAACGTACACGAGTCCAAAAGGATGATGTCCTTATTTCTATAACGGCCTACGTTGGATCGATATCAGTCATAGAAGAAGACATTGGCGAGGCGTATGTCAATCAGCATATAGCTCTTACCAGGCCTATGCTGGGGAAAGGCGAGCCTAAATGGCTGGGATACGTATTGCTGTCTGAGATTGGACAACACCAATTCCGTATCCAGCTCTATGGCGGGACCAAAGAAGGGTTTGGCTTAGATGATGTAAAAGGCCTATCTATTCTTTTGCCCCCACCTTTTGAGCAGAAAACCATTGTTTCGTTTTTAAATCAAGAAACAGGCAAGATCGATACTCTCATAAACATAATTCGGGATAGCATAGATCGGCTCAAAGAATACCGCACCGCGCTCATCTCGGCGGCGGTGACGGGGAAAATTGACGTTCGCGACGAGGTCCGAAAAGTTCCAAGCGCATTCCCTCGCATTGTGCTGGCCGCGGAAATCGTCCATCGCCTGCATCACGATCCCCACTTCGGCCGCGTGAAGCTCCAGAAGGTCTTGTATCTCTGTGAACACCATTTGGGCATGGACCTCCAGGGCAACTACTGGCGCCAGGCAGCCGGGCCTTTGGACAACCGGATGTTGCACTCGGTGGAAAAGCAATTGGAGCGCCAGAAGTGGTTCGCGCCCCTGAAAAATGGTTGGGGCACCAGGTATGCCCCGTTGGAGAAGGCCGGCGGGCACCGCAAGTATTTCGACAACTACTGGGCCGACTACCGGGAGGGACTGGACTCTTTGTTGGAGTTGATGCGGCCTCTCAATACTGAACAATCCGAGATCGTGGCCACCCTGTACGCCGCCTGGAATGACCTGGTCATCGCCGGCCGGCCATTTTCCGACGAGGACATCCTGCACGAAGTCAAGAGCTGGCACGAAAGCAAAGAACGGTTCGACGAAGACCGCCTGCGCCGGGCCCTGAAGTGGATGCGGGACCAGGGCCTGGTTCCTCGGGGACTGGGCAGGGCCACAAGGACTGAGAGGTGATGGATAAAGCGCAGTTGCAGAGCCTGGTGCGCCAACTCGTCACCCTTCCCCGGGAGACGGAATGGGTGGAGTTCAAGCACAACAAGGCCGATCCCGCCGACATTGGCGAGTATGTCTCGGCCCTGGCCAACTCGGCTGCCCTGCACGGGAAGCCGTGCGCCTATGCCCTTTGGGGCGTGGAGGACCGGACGCGCCGGATTGTGGGCACCACTTTCCGCCCCCGGCAAACCAAGGTAGGCAACGAAGAACTGGAAAACTGGCTTCTGACCCAGCTTAATCCACGGGTCGACGTACGCCTCCACGAGGGCGAGGTGGATGGCGCCCCGGTCGTCCTTTTTGCAATTCAGCCCGCTCCGAATCGGCCGGTGCGATTTAAGGGAATCGAGTATATCCGCATCGGCAGTTACAAGAAAAAATTGCATGACCACCCCGAAAAGGAACGGGAACTTTGGAAGGTTTTTGAACGAGCCCCCTTTGAGACGGGCGTGGCCAAGGAGAACGCCTCTTCCGACGACGTCCTGGCGCTGCTGGATTACCCGAACTATTTCCGCTTGATGAAGCAGCCCCTGCCGGACAACCGGGCAGCCATTTTGGACCGGTTGGTTGCGGAGAAGATCATCTCCCCTGCAACCGGCGGCGGCTACGACGTGACCAACGTTGGAACAATCCTCTTCGCCCGTAACCTGAGCGACTTCGACCGCTTGGCCCGGAAGGCCCTCCGGGTCATCATCTATCGCGGGGACAACCGCGTCGAAACCATTAAGGAGCAGACGGGCGGCAAAGGCTACGCCATCGGCTTCGAGGGGGCCATCGCTTATATCAACGACCAGCTACCCCAGAACGAACAGATCGGCCAAGCTCTGCGGACCGAAGTCCGTATGTACCCTGAGATCGCAGTGCGGGAGTTGGTCGCCAACGCGCTTATCCACCAGGACTTCAGCGTCACCGGCGCGGGGCCGATGGTTGAAGTTTTCACGGACCGGATGGAAATCTCCAATCCCGGCGTGCCGCTCATCGACACTCTGCGCTTTATCGATGAACCGCCCCGATCTCGCAACGAGGCCCTGGCTGCACTGATGCGTCGGATGAATATCTGTGAGGAGCGTGGGAGCGGCATAGACAAGGTGATCTTTAATGTGGAGGTATTCCAGCTACCCGCGCCGGACTTCCGGGTCGCCGGAGACAGCACGATCGCGGTCCTGTATGGTCCCCGCAAGTTCTCACAGATGGACCGAGAGGAGCGCGTTCGGGCGTGCTATCAGCATGCCTGCCTCCTCTACGTATCCGGCAAACGGATGTCCAACGCCTCGCTCCGGAAACGACTGGGTATCAAGGACTCAAACTACCCCATGGCTTCGCGGATCATCCGAGAAGCCATTGACGCCGAGTTGATCAAGCCGCACGGCGAGGGAGCGACCTATGTTCCCTTCTGGGCTTGAAAGCTATGTAGCGCGATGTAACTGGTGGCCATGGCCATGCTTTTTTCGCGGAGAGCAATTTTATTGAAATCAATGGGTTATGTTTATTACTAGCATGTAACTGTGGGGATGCGCCTGATGCCGGGGCAGCATACAGAACAGGCCTTTGAAACCGCGATCGAGCACTACCTGGTCAGCTCAGGAGGCTACGAGCCGGGCGACCGCGACGCCTTTGACCGGGAGCGCTGTATCGACCCGACTGTCTTCCTGGCCTTTGTCAGGGAAACCCAACCCAAGGAGTGGGCCTATCTCGAAACCCTGCAAAAGGACAAAGCCGAGGAGACGCTGCTGGATGATCTCTGCCGGGCGCTCAACTCCCTCCATGAGGGGTGTCTGTCCGTGCTGCGCCATGGGTTCAAGTGCTTCGGGAAGCTCTTTCAAGCGGCCTACTTCGCCCCGGCGAGCGGTCTTAATCCCGATACCCAGAAGCTCTACGCCGCCAACCGCCTCACCGTGACCCGCCAGTTGCGCTACGCCAACCGGCACGCCAATACCCTGGACGTGGTCTTGAGCCTGAACGGCATTCCGGTGGCCACCGGAGAGCTCAAGAATCCCATGACCGCCCAGACCTGGCGGCACGCGGTGACCCAGTACAAGAACGACCGGGACCCGGCGGACCTGATCTTCCAGTTCAAGAAACGGGCTCTCGTACATTTCGCGGTGGATACGGATGAGGTCTACATGACCACGCGCTTGTCGAGCCGGAACACCCACTTTCTGCCCTTCAACCAGGGGCGCGACACCGGCGCCGGCAACCCCGAAAACCCTGGGGGATATAAGACCGCCTACCTGTGGGAAGCGGTCCTGGAGCGGCATAGCTTCCTTGATATTCTGGCGCGTTTCATCCATTTGCAGGTGGAGGAGAAGAAGCTTGGCGGCAAGAAGGTCAGGCGCGAGACTATGATCTTCCCACGCTATCACCAACTTGATTGCGTGCGAAAAATGGTGGCCGACGCCCGGGAGCGCGGCGCTGGGACCAACTACCTGATCCAGCACTCCGCCGGCAGCGGCAAATCGAACTCCATCGCCTGGCTGGCGCACCGCCTCGCCAGCCTTTACGACGAAAAGGACGAAAAGGTCTATGACTCCGTGGTCGTCGTGACCGACCGGGTGGTCCTGGACCAGCAGTTGCAGAACACCATTTACCAGTTCGAGCACAAGCAGGGAGTGGTGCAAAAGATCGACGAGAGCTCCACCCAGTTGGCGGAGGCCCTGGCCAAGGGGGTGCCCATCGTCGTGACCACGCTCCAAAAGTTCCCCTTTGTGACGGAAAAGATCGGCGACCTGCCCAAACGCCGGTACGCCGTCATTGTCGACGAGGCCCACAGCTCCCAGGGCGGCGAGACGGCGACGGGACTCAAAGGCGTTTTGGCAGCCGCGGTCATTCGCGAAGAGGCGACAAAGGATACCACTGAAGAAGGCCTGCCCGATTACGAGGAAGAAATCCTCAAAACCATGGCCAAGCGCGGCCGACAACCTAACATCAGCTTTTTCGCCTTCACCGCTACGCCGAAATATAAGACGCTGGAGGTCTTCGGTCGGCCGGGAGAGGACGGCAAGCCGCAACCTTTCCATCTCTACAGCATGCGACAGGCCATCGAGGAGGGCTTCATTCTTGACGTCCTCCAGAACTATACGACGTACAAGACGTATTACCGGCTGATCAAATCCATCGAGAACGATCCCACCGTAGATAAGCGCAAGGCCGCCCGGGCCCTGGCCCGTTTCATGAGCCTGCATCCCTACAACATCGCGCAGAAAACGGAAGTTGTGGTGGAGCACTTCCGCCACTTCACCATGCACAAGATCGGCGGCAAGGCTAAAGCCATGGTGACGACATCCAGTCGCCTCCACGCGGTCCGTTACAAGCAATCCTTCGACAAGTACATCGCCGAAAGGGGATACAAAGGAATCAAGACCCTGGTGGCCTTCTCCGGCACGGTGGCGGACCCCGATGCGCCGGGCGTGGAATACACAGAAGTCGGGATGAATAAGGGTATCCGGGAGAAGGAGCTACCTGAGCGGTTTGGGACCGACCAATACCAGGTGCTGCTCGTGGCCGAGAAGTATCAGACCGGTTTCGACCAGCCGCTTTTGCATACGATGTATGTGGATAAACGCCTGTCCGGCATCCAGGCGGTCCAAACGCTCTCACGCCTTAACCGCACCCATTCGGGCAAGGAGGATACCTTCGTTCTCGACTTCGTGAATGAACCAGAGGAGATTTTGGCGGCTTTCCAACCCTATTACGAACAGACTCTCATTGGCGAGCGGGCCGACCCGAAACAGCTTTATGAGCTACAGGCCAAGCTGGAAGCGCAGCAGGTCTACTATAAGGCGGAAGTGGCTGAGTTCTGCAAGGTTTTCTACAAGCCAAAGCACCATCAGAGCAATGCTGACCATGCGCGGATGAATGCCTGCATCGACCCGGCGGTAAGCCGCTACCGCGAGCTTGAGGAAGAGGTTCGGGAGGAGTTCCGCAAGACTATGGTGGCCTACCGGAACCTGTACGCCTTCCTCTCCCAGATTATCCCTTTCCAGGATTCAGACCTGGAAAAGCTGTATTCCTACATCCGCTTCCTGCTAACCAAGCTGCCCCGGGGGGACCGCGGCCCGGTCTACAACTTCGACGATGAGGTGGCGCTCAAGTTCTATCGGCTACAGAAGATCAGCGAGGGGTCAGTTGACCTGGAACCGGGTAAGCAGGAGCCGGTGTCGGGGCCTATAGCCGTTGGCACCGGGATTGCTCGAGGTGTCGAGATAGAGCTTTCCAAGCTGATCGACATCCTCAACGAGCGCTTTGGCACGGAGTTCAAGCCCGGTGACCAACTTTTCTTCGATTCGATCCGTGAGGACGCCGTGGCCGATACGAGCCTGCGCCAAGCGGCGATTGCCAACACCATGGAAAACTTCGGTTACGTTTTCCGCAAGGCGCTGGAAGGACTTTTCATCGACCGAATGGAGCAAAATGAGGAAATCACGGCCAAATTTATGAACGAGAAGGATTTTCAGAATGCAGTTACTAAACACCTCCTGGAGCAGGTTTATAGCCAAATTCGAGACGAAAAAACGCATGATTCGAAACCGAGCTCCTGGCCCTAACCCCAGGCACGGTTGGGGAATTGCTTAAAAGAAGCGATCTAACAGGGGGTAAACCTAAACAAATCTGGCGAATCAGGGAAACTGATCTTGGGGCGTTTTTGAAGGAAGGGGAGCAAAGCTCTTCTAACGAACTAACCGGCCAAGGGCAGGTTAAGAGATGGTGGAGGTAGCTATGGCTACTATAAGGAAGCGGGTTAACAAGAAGGGGATCACCTGGCAGATTGATTATTACGATCCCCAAGGCAAGAGGGTAATGAAGGTGTTTAAACTCAAGAAGGAGGCCGAGGCCTATCTAAACCAGGTAGGGGTGAGCAAAAAAGACGGCACCTATGAAGAGATTTTCGGCCAAAAGGAAGAAAAGCTCATTACCTTTAATCAACTGGCGGAAGAGTATATTAAAAACTACGGAACCCAAAAATCTTTCCGGACCTTCAAGCGCCATGCAGTGAGGTATTTGCTTGAGGCCTTTGGAGACAAACGGTTAATAAAACTTTCTTATCTGGACCTGGAAACCTACCGGAACACTCGGAAAGCTACCCCTCTCGCCAATGGCAAGCCCCGGACGGATGCCACGGTTAATCGGGAAATGGCAGCTTTAAAGCACATGCTGAATAAGGCGGTTGAGTGGGGCATGCTGGAGGTCTCCCCCTTCAGGAAAGGCTCCCGCCTGACCTTTCGGGAGAATAATCAGCGGCACCGGTACCTAACGGTAGAGGAAATCGAAAAGCTTTTGAATTCCTGTAGCCCTCACCTGCTCCCTATTCTGGAAATTGCTCTTCATACCGGCATGCGGAAGGGGGAGATTCTGGGGTTGAAATGGGATCAGGTACGGGATGGTTTTATTTACCTCAAGGAAACCAAAAGCGGCAAGAGCCGCCAGATCCCTTTAGATGACCGGGCGGCCCAGGTGCTTAGGGACTTGCAGGTAAAGAATAAGTGGAAATCCCCCTATGTTTTTGTGGGGCCAGACGGCCAGCGGTTGCAGGACGTCAAAAAAGCATTCGCCGGGGCTTGCCGGCGGGCCGGGATTGAAGATTTCCGCTTCCATGACCTCAGACACACCTTTGCTTCCCACCTGGTGATGAAGGGCGCCAACCTCAAGGCGGTTCAAAGGCTCCTGGGTCATTCAGATTCAAAGATGACCGACCGCTACTCCCACCTCTCCCCTGACCACTTGAAGGAGTCGGTAAACCTTTTGGGGAATTTACCTACCGGTAAAGATTTGGTAAACATTCTACCTCTCAGTTCCCTTAAAACTGGAGCCGGCACGGGGATTCGAACCCCGGACCTGCTGATTACGAATCAGCTGCTCTACCACTGAGCTATGCCGGCTTTTTCAGGCATTATGCGGGATTTGGCGCGGAAATGCAATATCCCCCAAAGGGCCGGGAAGGGCCGAAAAT
>Ga0194111_10004508_pt1 | contig 16119 bp, 15 predicted proteins | sample TA2KigC300mmetaG_FD_146194 | JGI IMG/M metagenome (GOLD analysis project Ga0194111, IMG submission 146194) | Freshwater microbial communities from Lake Tanganyika, Tanzania - TA2015033 Kigoma Deep Cast 300m | ecosystem: Environmental > Aquatic > Freshwater > Lake | place: Tanzania: Lake... | reverse complement strand
CATTAAAAGTATCGCCATTAATAACTAAGAAATCGTTCCTTATTTTACTTTTTATTAATGTTAAAGCATTTGCTGTTCCAGTACCTTTTTCTTCATTTATTAGTTCTATTTTTATTTTTTTGCTTAATTCTGAAACTTTTTTCTTTAATGACTCATTTTCTCTTGTGACTAAATAAACTTGGTTGATTCCGAATTTTTTAAGGAAACTGATATGGCATTCTATCAAAGGTTTTTTTTCAATCTTTTCTAAAAGATAATGCTGGTCTTTTTCACTGATAAGAATTATGGCCGTTGTTATCGGTGCATGCTTTATAACTTGCTTTATTAAAGCCTCTATTGCTTGTGATGTGGAACGGATAGTTGTACTATCAATGTAAGAATTAACTATATCTAATAGTGGTTCATCGATTGGATATTGCTATTTTTTCTTTCTCATTTCTGGAAGTATGAACATAGAATACTTTTTAAACCTTTCTTGAATGAATAATTGATTATTAGGTTATACAAATATTTAAAAAGGCTTTTGGTATGAACATTTCATACCATTAGGTGTGTTATATGAGTTTAAGCATAAAAAGGGAATGTAAGCACTTCAAAGGGCATATACCTTGTACTTATCATAAGACTCACAAGGTAGAAGATTGTGATAATTGCAAATTCTACAAGCCAATACAAAAAAAGATACTAATAATCAAAATAGGTGCTTTAGGGGATGTTATAAGGACTACAACGATACTCCCCACCTTAAGGAAAAAATGCCCTAACCACCATATAACATGGCTTATAAAAGAAGATTCGAGAGAGGTATTAGAAGGACACCCGTTACTAGATGAGGTTCTCATATACAATGAGGATACCTTAGCAAGACTGCAGACAGAAAAATACGATTTGGTGATAAGCCTGGACAAGGACATGCCCAGCACAGCAGTAGCGACATTCGTAAAATCAGACAAAAGGCTGGGCTTCGGATGCGACGAAAACGGGAAAACACTACCATTCAACAAAGAAGCACAATACCTGTACGAAAACGGACTAAACGACAACCTGAACAGGAAGAACAAGAAAAGCTACCAGCAGATGATGTTCGAAGCCATACTGCTGCCTTATAGCGGGGAAGAGTACAGCGTATCACTAAAAAACGTAAACTCAAGCTTCGCCGCGGATTTCCTCAAAAAATACGACATAAAAGCCACCGACACGATAATAGGGATAAACACCGGAGCATCACCAAGATGGCCATTAAAACGATGGCATACCGAAAAATTCGCAGAACTCATAAACAAGCTAAGCTACGAACTAGGGGCAAAAATAATACTCTTAGGCGGACTATTCGAAGTTGAAAGGAATTTCGACCTTTACAGGCAGCACCTCATACAAAACGCCTACGAAATAGAAAAACAAGTAAAAATACCAATCATAGACGCCACCCGTTACCACAACCTAAGCGAATTCTCATACCTGATCAATCTTTGCGACTTAGTGATAACCGGTGACACAGCACCTATGCACATAGCAATAGCAATGAAAAAGCCGTTAGTCGTACTATTCGGACCTACAAGCGACAGGGAAATAGAGCTTTACGGCAGAGGAAAGAAAATAGTCCCAAAACTGGACTGCACAGGATGCTACAACACAAAATGCGACAAGAAACCTAACTGCATGGACATGATCACAGTAGAAGAAGTCTACGACGCAACAGTCGAGCTATTAAGAAAATGAAAACCTTATTCATAACACAGCCCTTCATAATAGAACCTTTAGGGATAATGTATTTATCAGCACAGTTAAAGAAAGCCAAGCACGAAACCGACCTGATAACGACAAAAGAGGATTACATAAAAAAGATAGAAGAATGGAAGCCAGACATAATAGCCTACAGCGTGATAACAGGAAGCCAACACGACTATTTCAAGCTGAACAACGAGATAAAAGAAAAATTCCACAACATAATCGCATTCATGGGTGGACCGTTCATAACATTCTCGCCTGAAACCCTAGAAAAAGAAAAACTAGACATAATTTGCATAGGGGAGGGAGAAGAAGCGATAGTAGAGCTGGCAAACAAATTAGAAAAAAAACAAGATATAACAAAAATCAAAAACTTATGGGTTAAAAAGAATGGAAAAATACATAGGAACCCGGTAAGGTCATACATAAAAAATTTAGACAGCATAGAACACCCTGACAGGGAGATAATATACAAATACGAAGAACAAAAAAATAATCCTATAAAGCATTTTATAGCAACGAGAGGATGCCCGTACAAATGTACCTACTGCTTCAACCACCAATACCATGACTTATACAAAGGCAAAGGGCCAATAGTAAGATACAGGGGTGTCGACAACGTAATACGGGAAATCAAAGAAGTTGTACAAAAATATCCTACAAGATTCGTCTACTTCCAGGACGACACGATAATACTCAACCATGAATGGATAGAAGAGTTCTGCAAAAAATACGAACAAGAAATAAAACTGCCGTTCCACTGCCACATAAGAGCAAACCTTCTGACAGAGCCGATAGCCAAAGCGCTTAAGCAGGCAGGCTGCCATTCAGTACATATAGCAATAGAATCAGGAAACTCGAGGATAAGAAATGAGCTGTTGAAAAGGCAGATGACAAATGAGGAGATACTAAACGCCAGCAAACTCTTAAGAAAAAATAAGATAAAGACGATGACACAAAACATAATAGGATTGCCGACAGAAACACTAAAAGAAGCATTAGAAACCTTAAAATTAAACATAATCTGCAAGCCGACCTACGCATGGGTATCGATATTCCAGCCCTATCCGGGAACAGAACTGGGAAATTTCACAGAAGAAAAAGGGCTGTTAGAAGAAAACCCTGAGAACATACAAAAAAGTTTTTTCGACAAATCAATACTAAGGCTAAGGGACAAGAAAAAAATAGAGCACCTGCAAAAACTCTTCGCAATAACAGTAGACCATCCATGGATATACAAAACAGGGCTGCTAAATATCTTAATAAGCATGCCCCACAATAACTTCATCAAAAACTTTTATAAAAAAGCTTACCAAACACATAGGAAGAGAGCAGACATTAAGCTATACGGGATGAGACTATGATATCCATAATAATAACAGCATACAAAGAACCGGAAACGATAGGCAAAGCAATAGAATCCTTCCTAAACCAAGACATAAAACAAGAATACGAACTAATAGTAAGCTGCCCCGACGAAGAAACAGCACAGACAGTTAAAAAATACGCAGAAAAAAATGAAAGAATAAAACGCTTCAAAGATCCTGGACAGGGAAAGATGCTGGCACTGAACATGCTCTTCCAGCAAGTAAGAGGGGATATACTAATACTGACTGACGGAGACGTTTTCGTAGGTGAAAACTCAATAAAAAAGATATTAGATGCATTCAAAGACCCAAAAGTCGGATGCATATCAGGCAGGCCTGTCTCTACCAATCCTAAAGACAACATGCTCGGCTATTGGAGCCACTTGCTAACAGACGCAGGTGCGCATCAGACAAGGCTGGAAAAGTCAAGAAAAGGAGAATACTTCACATGCTCAGGATACCTGTTCGCTTTCCGCAACGGGATAGTAAAAGAATTCCCAAGAGACGTGCCAGAAGACGCTTACATACCTTACATGTTCATGAAAAAAGGATACAAGCTATCATACATACCTGAAGCTAAAGTTTACGTAAAATACCCCGCAACATTCACGGAATGGATGGAGCAGAAAAGAAGGATAGCCAAGGCATACGTTAATTACAAACAGATAAGGATTAATGGAGAACCATTGCCTTTGATGAAATCATTCTCAAAAGAAGCATCAGAAGGGCCGATAAAAGCGCTAAGATACCCTAAAAGCTTCAAAGAAATGTTCTGGACAATCATGCTCTTCAAAGCAAGGCTGTACATGTGGCTATTAACGTATTATGACACAAAAATAGCAAGGAAACAGCACACAGACGCATGGAAGGTAGTCAAAACAACAAAATAGGGTGAGAAACATCGACTTCAAAAAAATAAAAACAATACCAATAAGCCAAAGGAAAAACTTGGTAAAACTTGAACACCTTGCCAAACTAGATGATAAAATCAAACCATTAAAGAACAAGAACCTAAAAATCCTTTCACAAAAGATAATCGAAGCCTACAGGCAAGACAAGCAGGTAATCCTGATGATGGGTGCCCACGTGATAAAAACAGGAATGGGCCCGTACATAGTTGACCTTATGAAAAAAGGGATCATAAAACACGTAGCCATAAACGGCGCAGGAGCGATACACGACTTCGAAATAGCGATGATAGGCGAAACATCAGAAGACGTGCAGGAAAACATCAAAAACGGGACTTTCGGAATGGCTGAGGAAACGGGGAGCATGATGAATAATGCATTAAATACAAGCTACGAAGGCTACGGAAAAACAATAGGAAAACTGATACATGATTCAAACTTTCCATATAAAAACTACAGCATACTAAAAACAGGTTATGAATTAAACATACCTGTAACAGTGCATGTCGCAATAGGGACAGACATAATACACCAACATCCCAACTGCAGCGGAGAAGCGACAGGAAGAGCAACATACAAAGACTTCCAAAGATTCACAGAATCCGCAAGCAAACTGGAAGAAGGAGTCTTGGTAAACTTAGGATCAGCAGTGATACTGCCAGAAGTCTTCCTTAAAGCACTGACAATAGCAAGAAACCTGGAATACAAAGTAGAGAAGTTCACGACAGCAAACCTAGACATGATAGACCATTACAGGCCAAGAGTAAACGTAGTCAAAAGACCGACATCCATAAGCGGCGAAGGATACTTCATCAAAGGAAAACATGAAAGGACAGTACCAACATTATACCACTTAATAATCAAAGGGCTAAAATGAACCAAAAAATAAAAAAAAGAAAAGAGCTGAGCAAAATAGTGGAACAGCTGAAAAAAGAAGGAAAAACAATAGTGACCACTAACGGGACATTTGACCTGCTTCACTACGGTCATGTAAAGCTTTTCGAATATGCCAAAAACCAAGGTGATATACTAATAGTGGGTGTGAACTCTGACAAGTCAGTGAAAAAATACAAAGCCGAAAACAGACCAATAATAAGCCAGAAATACAGGGCAGAAGTCCTAGCAGCACTGCAATACACCGATTACATCACGATCTTCAATGAGCCGGAATGCATCAAATTCGTAAAATCAGTAAAACCCCATATCCATGTGAATGCATCAACATACGGCTACGACTGCATAGAGAGACCGACAGTAGAAAAATACGGCGGACAAATAAAGCTTTTTGACGTGATAAAAGGGCATTCGACAACAGACATAATAAAAAAAATATTGGAAACACAAAAATGAGCTTGACAGAAATATTAGACAATTTTCAAAAAAAGAAAATTCTAGTAATTGGAGATGTGATGCTTGATAAGTACAGCCACTGCAGTGTAAAAAGGATAAGCCCGGAAGCCCCGATACAGATAGCAGAAGTACAAAAAGAAGAATACGTACCAGGCGGGGCAGGAAACTCAGCAAACAACATAGTCTCACTCGGATCAAAAGCGTATATATTGGGGGTGATAGGCAAAGACTATTCTGGAAACAAAATAAGACAAGAGCTTAAAAAAAAGGGCATAAAAACTGGCGGCTTAATCAAGAATAAGCATAGGCAAACAACGCTCAAACAAAGAATAGTCGCCCAGGGCCAGCAGCTCTTAAGGATGGACTACGAAACAAGAGAATATATTCCTAAAAAATCAGAAGAAGGTATAATCAAATACTTGACAAAAAACATAGGCAAAATGGACGGCGTGATAATATCAGATTACGCAAAAGGACTAGTAACTCAAGACCTGGTAAAAAAAACAATCGAACTCTCAAAAAAATATGATATTCCTGTGATTATAGACACGAGGCCGCAGCACAAAGCATATTACAAAAATGCGACAATAATCACACCTAACGAAGCGGAAGCAAGGGCTATGGCCAATATGGAAAAAGCACCGATAGAAAAAGTAGGAAAAAATCTGGTAAAAGACCTTGATACAACCGTCTTGATAACAAGAGGAGAAAAAGGGATGTCCCTGTTCAAAAAAGATGGGGGGATAAAAAATTTCCCAACAGTGGCAAAAGAAGTATACGATGTAAGCGGAGCAGGAGATACAGCAACAGCAGCACTGACATTAGCAATAACTGCCAATGCAACAATAGAAGAAGCAGTAGAAATCGCAAACATAGCATCAGGGATAGTCGTAGGAAAAGCAGGAACCGCTACAACAACGGTAAAAGAGATAAAAAAAGTTATAAACAAAGAATAACCAAAATATAAAATGGAATCCGAAACAGAAGAAGGTATTCAACCAAACGTTTTGGTTCAATTAAAAAATAATAAAATCTTGGTTATAATTTTAATCGCGGCATTGATACTCGGCTTTTACTTAAGATTTGATGATTACGGTGCTGAGGGCTATAATAGTGACGATATGAATACAATACCTGCGGCAGTATTCGCTTATTATCCTCATGATTATTTCCCAGGTTTGGTAAGTACTGAACCGCCATTAGGAAATTATATTATAGGCCTCGGTTGTATGGCGTCTGGGGAAGATTTTTCTAAAGTTTCAAATGTTAAACCATTATTTTTCCCCGACAGGTCAGCATATATCGGTGAAGCGGTTAAAAATGCAGAGAACTATTGTTGGGCACCGATATACATTTTTGGAATATTATTCTTAATAGGGGTGATAATATTCGCATTCTCATTCTTTTCAGATATTTATTCTTCAGCTTATTTTATAATTTTCTTTATATTTTTTTCAGAAATATTAGCCTCAAGCAGGAGACTAAAAGTAGACATTATTCTATTTACTTTTGTGATATTCGCACTCGCTTTCCTGTGGAAGGGATATAAGGCGAAAAAGGGTTTGTTTAAGGAGTATGTATATTTTTTCATAGCCTTTGCTTTTTTAGGATTGGGCGGGGCCACAAAATTTCCAATAGGTGCACTAATGATATTCTCTTTTCTGCTTTTACTGGAAAAATACAAAGATGAGGTTATTCATATAACACATAAGTTATTAAGATTGATAGATCTAAAAATACTAGAGAATAAGGTCAAGGAAAATGTTAATATTAAAAGTTTGTTAATAAACATAATTGTTATAATTTTTTCAGCAAGCTTTTTCATGATGCTATTCTTCAATTTTAGTATTAAAAATTTATTAGACACTTATTATTACATGACTTCCCTTAACTGGTCGGGCGTCCAAACCTTGGGCTTTTCAATAAGTAATTTTTTCCATTTAATAAATGAGCTTTTGATAAAACTAAATTTTATTGATATATTGATATATATCTTCTCTATTTTTATTCTTATTAAAATTATTTTTAAAAAACATAAAACACAGCAAGAAAAATTTGCAGTTTACATGCTATTATTATGCTTTTTAATAGTAACAATCTTTAAATCGGGGGTCGTATCCAGTGTAGGGCACGCGATGCCATTCATGTTCGGATTTTTCATACTTGCCAGTCTTGCTTTTTCAAACAAAACATACTCTATATTTAACACTTTAAAGATAAAACAAACTTACTTTACCACATTTATGATACTATATGTTATAATATCATTTTTTTCACTTTATTTCGCGCCTTTCCATCAGGTTTACAAAAATCCGCTTTACTGTTCTGTGTTTAATGCTGCGGAATGTGAAATAAGCCTTTACAGTTTTTCAACCAAACCAGTGACCAAATATTTTGATTCGGTGCTAAAAGAAGATGAAACTTTTCTCCCAACAGGGATTTATAATTTTTATACGCGTCACAATGACGATATCTTTTGGTGGATGTTTTATTCAAGTTTTATGAAACAGACTGGAAAAGAACCAAGATTAGAGGATTATCTAAAATATTATAAGCCTGAAGGAAGTAGAGTAAGGTATGTGCATACCGATGTGTCTACTAATGATAACCCTGAAGATATGAAGGGATTGGGGATAGATACTGCTTTATTAAAGAAAGATTACAAACCAAACCATATCATCAAAATTTTTGATAAAGATTCAGCTTATATATATGATTTAGACAATTTAATCAAAAAATGAACGAAAAAATAATTGCAATACTGCCAGCATACAATCAAGAAAAAAATATTTTTGAACTAGTGCAAAAAGTTAAAAAATATGCTTCAGGGGTCATTGTCGTCCCAGATGGCTCTGTTGATAATACTGCTCAAATTGCAGCCAAATCTGGCGCAATAATGCCTGCGCTTTTAAACAAAAGAGGAAAAGGGAATGCAGTCATAAGAGGGATAGAACTAAGCAAGTCATTAAGCCCGGATATTATACTTCTGATGGATTCTGACGGCCAACATGACCCCAATGAAATACCTCGTATAATAGCGCCGATAATTGAAGGAGAAGCAGATATGGTGATAGGTTCAAGATTTTTAGGGGTCCTGAAGACATCAAACATTAATAAAATTGGAAATTATTTATTGAACATGTTACATTTTTTATTAACATTCAAATGGGTGACAGATGTGGAATCAGGTTATAGGGCTTTCAAAGCAGAAAAATTATACAATCTTAAACTGACCGCATCAAGATACGAAATAGAAAGCGATGCTTTGTTAGAAGCAATAGATAAAAAATTAAGAATAAAAGAAGTTCCTGTCTCTATAGTCAAAGAAGAGAAAGGTATAACGCTTCTAGACGGGCTTAAGATAGGAAAATTTATTGTGTATAAAAAACTAAACTCTATCCTAAAATGAAAGTTTGCCTAATAAACACGCCTTATAAGGACATGTATGGCCCTATTAAGACAGGTATTGGCTGTTATTTCCCGATAGGCTTGGGTTACGTGGCTTCAGCCTTGTTAAAAAAAGGCTATGAAGTGATTCTTTTAGACCCTGAAGTTGAGAACTTAAATTATGAAGAGATGAAATCCTTTTTGAAAAAAAATAAGCCAGATATAGTGGGTATAAGCTGCGCGACGCCAAATTTCAGGAATGCTTCAGACATAGCGAAAATGATCAAAGAAGAACTCAAAATACCTGTAGTCTTAGGGGGGGTTCATGCATCTGCCTTACCATCACAAATACTAAAAAACCATCCAGAATTTGATGCAATCGTTATAGGGGAAGGTGAATTTTCTTTTTCCGAAATATGTGACTACTATCAGAACAAGATTAAATCTTCAGAAAGTATCGACGGCATAGCTTATAGGGTGGGGAATGTTATCAAAATAACAAAACCACGTAAGATTATAGACCCTATAGACGTTTTACCATTTCCTGCAAGACACCTTGTAGACCTGAGCAAGTATAAGCTAAGCGTACATGTAGATCTCGGCAAGAAAAGTGCCACTATACTCACAAGCAGAGGATGCCCTTACCAATGCACCTATTGCGCTTCATACCTGACGATGGGTGAAAAATTTAGAGCCCATAGTGCAAAATATGTTCTACACGAGATAGAGCACCTTACTAAAAATTATGGCATTAAACATATTGTGATACAAGACGATACATTTACTGTAAATAAAAAAAGAGTTGAAAAAATATGCGCTACTTTGATTGACAAAAAACTTAATCTAAACTGGTATTGTTTTGCACGAGTTGACACAGTAACAAAAGAAATACTATCCTTAATGAAACAATCAGGATGCTATTCCATAGGTTATGGGATAGAATCAGCAGACGAGACTGTGCTAAAGAACATAAAAAAAGGCATAACACCTGAACAATGCAGAGAAGCATTGAAAATAAGCAACGAATTAGGGTTTAGAACTTTAGCTTTTTTCATGTTTGGCAATCCCGGTGAAACTAAAGAAAGTATAGAAAAGACGATAAGTTTTGCAAAAGAACTCAAGCCAGACTTAGCATTCTTTAATTCTTTAATCCCATACCCGGGAACAGAAGTTTACGACACCCATTACAAGTCAAAGTTTGAAGGTTCCGAAAAATGGGAAGATTTTGTAGCAATAGGGGTGAATCCTGTTGTCGAACTTGAAAATCTTTCATCCAAGGACATTCAAAAATATGTTTATAAGGCAAATATGCAGTTTTATTTCCGGCCCTTGCATATAATTCATTTAGCATCACACCTTAGAAACCTTTCAGAACTAAAGGTTTACACCAATGGAGTTTATAGCCTTTTGAGGCAATGCTTTTCTTGGAAGAAAAAAAGCAAGAATTAACTCCATTCTTTTTCTTGTAGCGAAGCTTGATCGAAGCTTTTTAATTTCTCTAACCCTAACCAGTATTCTTTTATGTTGTAACCTAGAACATTCTTATTTTGCCCTATACCTGATTTGATAAGCATAGGCATGTCAAAAGGTTCATTATAGGGGATAGAATCAACAAGTTCGGGGCTAATAATATATATCCCTGCGCTTATGTTAAACTCTAGGACTGGTTTTTCTTTTATATCTTTTATAACATCCTCTTCTAGCTGTATAACCCCAAAAGGGGTTTGGGACTTATGATTTTTTATGCCTACTGTTAGGTCAGATTTTTTGTCAAGGTGATAGTCAATCATTTTTTTAAAATCAAGTTTTGTTATTATATCACCATTCATCACTACAAACGGCTCATTGATATGAAATTTATCTTTTATCAGCCTTAACGAACCAGCAGTGCCTAATCTTTTTTCTTCATCAAAATACTCTATTTTGACACCGAATTTTGATCCGTCCTGAAAATATGTTTTTATAAGCTCAGATTTATAACCTACTGAGAGTATAATGTCACTAAATCCTTGCTGTTTTAATTTAGATAATATGATCTCTAGAATGGGCTTTTCACCAACAGGCAATAAAGGTTTAGGTATGGAAAATGTTAAGGGCCTAAGCCTTGTCCCTAAGCCTCCAGCCATTATCACGATTTTCATCTTAAACTTTGTATCCCTCAGGTTTGTCAGTTTTTATAGAATCAGAAACCCATTCTATTGTCCTTTTGAGCCCTTCATCGAAACTGACTTTTGGCTCCCAGCCAAGAATCTTTTTAGCTTTCTTATTGTCTGCCAATAGTCTCATGACTTCGCTTTTGTTCGGTCTTAAACGCTGTTCTTCAACTTCTATTTTAACGTCTTTTCCTGTGAGCTTGATGACTTTTTTTATCATGTCATTTATAGAGATTTCTTTTCCTGACCCGATGTTAACAACTTCGCCTACGGATTTAGGGGACTCTGCCATCTTGATAAAGCCTTCAACTGTATCGCTTACGAAAGTAAAATCCCTGAAAGTGTTTGTGGCACCTATGAGTATCTTATCTTGTGTCAATGCTTGGGTTATCACAGAAGGTATAACCGCTCTTGTACTCTGCCTCGGTCCAAAAGTATTGAAAGGTCTTATAATGGCTATTGGAAGATTATAGCATTTGTAAAAGCTTTCAGCAATCTTGTCACCGGCAATCTTGCTTGCGGCGTAAGGTGACTGTGCTTGTAGAGGATGTTTCTCGTCAATTGGTGTGTAAATAGCAGATCCGTAAACTTCGCTGCTTGATGTGAGAACAACTTTCTCAACATTCTCATCTTTAGCGGCATTTAAAACATTCAATGTCCCCATCACGTTAGTTTCAACAACTTCAGAGGGGTGAAGTATTGAATAATGAACGCTGATAGAGGCGGCTAAATGAAGTATTATGTCTTGGCCTTTTACAGCTTCCTCGACAGTAGATAGCTCTCTTATGTCCCCTTTTAGGATATTGATTTTTTCTGGGTCTTTCAAGGATTTAATAAAACCTAGATCATCCCTAGAATTGTACCTTATGAAACTACTAACATCAGCACCTAGTCCTAAAAGCCTTTCAGTCAGATGGCTGCCAATAAAGCCTGCAGAACCCGTTACCAAAACTTTTTTACCTTTCCAATTCATAATTTCCCTGAAAAACAGATACATATATAAAGGTTTCTTAATAAATAATACCCTTAGTGAAAAAAGAAGAAATCCAGCAAAAAATTAAAATATTTTTTGAAGATAAAACCAATCTGTTATTCTTAGCTATTTTTATCTTTGGAGTAATCTTAAGGCTAAAATACTTAACTATAAACCAAGCTGTATGGTATGATGAAGCAGAATACTTGAGTGCAGCTAAAGGATGGGCTTTTGGTGTACCTTTTCAATTGCATTTTGTAAGACCCCCTTTAATGCCTTTTATCTGGGTGGTTTTCTACAAACTAGGCGCTGGAGAACTCGTATTTAGGATAATACTCCTTCTGTTCTCCTTAGCAGGCATATGGCTTACCTATTCCATTGGCAAGATGCTGTTCAATAAATACGTAGGGATTATAGCATCTGCCCTAACATCATTCCACTATCTAAACTTGTTCTATACCTCCAGGCTCATGACAGACGTACCATCTATGACACTCTTATTATTCACAATATACTTTTTTTGGAAAGGCTACGTAGAAGAAAAAGGGTTCTACCTTTACTTAATGGGACTGGCATTTATACTCTCTGTGCTTATGAGATTCCCAGGCGGGTCCTTAGGCGGAGTACTGTTAATATACCTCCTGCTGACAGAGGGATTTAAATTTTTAAAAAACAAGAAATTGTGGGCATCTATTGGCATATTTTTCTTAGTATTCCTTCCTTATGGGGTATGGTACTATAATACTTATAACAAGATTCCTATACTCGGGGCTAGCGGCTTTTACATGCACCAAGTTATGTTAAAAAAATCACTCAGCTTCATGCCAACAGTTTTTATGAGCCCGATACCTTACTTATTTGATATATTGCCCTACGATATGGGCCAATTCTTTATACTCGCTTTGTTAATAGGGCTGGGCATGATACTCTTTAATATATCTATAGGGTGGGATTTTTTAAAGAAAGATAAGAATCTCCAAAAACAATTATTTGTATTTTTATGGATTATGGTAATTTTTTCATACTTCGCTTTTTATGCTGGTCTTGTGGAAGACAGATACTTTTTTTACATATACCCTGCTTGCTTTATGATTATCGGATGGGTTTTTGTAAAACTTAATGACCTCCTTAAAAACTATAATAAGTTTTTAGGGATAATATTTATAATGATGATACTGTTTCTTGTAGGGTATAAACAATTAACATTCGCTGACCAATTAATAAAAATAAAAGCTAATTCTTATGTGCAGTTTAGACAAGCAGGGGAATGGATTAAAGCGAATTCTCAAGAAGGTGACAGCATAGTCGCTAGTGGGGAGCCTATGTTTGCTTATTATTCAGAGCGAAAAGTCCATTACTGGTTCCATGTAGACAATGAAGAAGATTTTTATGAACAATTATTAGAAAAAAGACCCAAATATATGGTCCTAAGCATAGAAGGTTCTCCGCAATGGAGCTATCCATGGCCGCAAAACAATCCTGATAAAGCTGTGCCTGTGCAAGCATATTTTTTTGATGCAGAAAAAACAAAACCTGTTGTGGTCATATACCAGTTAATCTATTCTGAAACTTAAAACTAGAACCTTTAAAGAAATATTATTCTAACTTTTTTGCAATATCGCCTAATGTTACAAAATTTACATTCTTATTAACTAACCATATTATATACTTTCTTAGTTTATTACAAAGCGCTTCCCCAGTATTCCTCTTAAATAATGTTGGAATATTTAATTTTGACAAAGAGACGAATTCCCAAGGATGAAAATAAATACTGACATAAGAATCTGTTAGGAAACATAGTCTTGTGCACATTTTTGAATATGACAGGCCTAAATTTCTGAACCATAACCATGTTATAGGCAATCTTAAAATGGGTGTTACGGAAGTTGGTATTATTGTTATTTCTTCTCTTTTGAAAACCTTTCTGGGGCTGAACATGTGATTGTACCTTCTAGGGACATAAGTTGGATGAAGAGAAGCGTCATATTTTAATCCGGCTTTTTTTAATACCTTATATTGAGGGGATGACATCCTAGGTGCCCTGAAGCCGATAACATTCTTTTTGATTCCTTTCTTTAATAATAACATGTTTTGTTTGACGCTTTTGAATGATTCATTTTCGCTTATTTTTCCGTAATCTTTGTCGTGCTCCCCGTGACATGCTATCTCATGCGTTTTGCTTATTTCCTTTATAAGCTGAGGGTATTTTCTATAAAACTCTGTAGTTACAAAAAAAGTGGCTTTTATGTTATGCTTTTTAAGCAGATCTAAAATTTTTTTTGTCCCTTCTAAGCTTATTTTAAAACTTTCTTCTTTGTTTATATCTTTGCCAATCTCTTTTGGGATGTCAAATTCTTCCAAGTCAAAAGATAAGCAGAAATATTTCAAGGTCTAGACCTCCAGACTTTCATAAGGTCATTAAACATCTTGAAAGAATGCTTTAGCTTGAAAGTGCTTCCTTTCATATGTTTGCTTGGAACATAAACTTCTTTGATAGTAAATCCTTTTTCCTTTATTTTAAACAAAAGTTCTGCGTCAAAAGCAAAATGCCTGCAGATGAAGTCAGTGCCTATAGCTTCCTTAACTTTTTTCTTGAAAAACTTGGCGCCTGCCTGGGTATCTTTGAATTTTAGATTTAAAAGAGTTCTTGCCAAGACATTCCACCCTCTGCTGAAAAATTTCCTTGTGAAAGGTTCTGTAACTTCCATAAACGACTTATCTTTCCATTTAGAAGCAATAACACAATCATTCGAATCTAGAAACTGAATAAGCCTGATAATCTCTTGTACATCGAAAGCGTCATCAGCATCGACAAATCCTATCAGTTCCCCTTTGCTGATTTTCAACCCTTCTATTATTGCCCCGCCTTTACCCATCGCTTCTTCAAAATTCTTGTACTTAACATATTTAGGATATTTTTTTTGAATCTCCTTAACAACATTCAAAGTGTTGTCTTTACATCCATTAAGGATTATCAGAATTTCAAAATTTTTAAAATGCTTCTTTAGGTTGGCAACATAGCTTATGATTGTCCTTTCTATCCTAAGCTCTTCGTTGTATGCTGGTATTATCAATGAAAGTTCCATTTTATATGACCCATATAAGGCTCGAAAAACCTAATTCGATAAGTATCATAAACCAGGTTACCTGTTTTTCTGTAAACTTCCCGGTTCTTGTAAAAATATGTGGTATAGAGTATATCTTGCTATATTTTGAACATATTTTACCGTTTTTATAATACCCATAACTTTGGGCTCTAAATTTGCTTCTAGCTTTCAGGAAAAACTCAATAAAAAAAGGTATTGAAACTATTAAAGCAGCTTTTTCCATATTGCCTATAATCGCTATGCAAGCTAAAACAGCGCCTAACAAGTAGGTTAAAGAATCGCCAGGGAGTATTTTAGCAGGGTATTTATTATAAAAATAAAAGCCTATCAAGGCTGTAAAGGTAACAAGGGCTATTAAAGCGCCTACGTAACTCTGATGGAAATAAGCATATAAGCCAAGCATACCTATGTAAACAATGCCCATTCCGGTTTCCATGCCATTAAAACCGCCTAACATGTTAACCATGTTAGCAGCACCAACAACGCCAATAGGGATGAACAACAAAGGGTACATTAAACCAAGCTTAATTTCTCCTAAGAACGGGAAGCCCATAATATTCACACCAGCGTCAATAACCATCAAAGGAACAGCAGCAGAGAGTGTAAGCAGAGGCTTTTGCCACTGTTTCAAGCCAGAAGACCTGTCTTTAGACCTGTCAATAATAAGATCATCGATGAACCCAACAAAACTGATGATAAGAACAGCAGTAATCCCTGCAAAAAAGTCAAGCAAAGCACTGTTATTCAGTATTAACCCTGCGGATTGAGGAAAAAATGTCCTAAAAAAAATAAAGGTTATCAATCCTGAAAAAACTCCTGCCATAACAGCCAAGCCGCCAGAAACAGGGACTAAAAGAGTTCCTTCTTTATTCATATCTTTAACTACTAGGCCTATCCTGTTAAGATATCTTATAAGCCAAGGAGTCATGAACCAAACTACTAGAAAGCTTATAGCCGCGCATATAAACGGGGTTAACATTTGATGTAATAAAAGAAAAGAAGGCTTTATAAAAATATTCATAATGTTTATTTTATTCACCGGCTTCATTCCGTAATTCTTTAAACTCTGGGGTCTCTTAATATTTGGACTTTTAGGGTTTTATGGGGGTTTAGAAGAAAGAAGAGGTGGTAGAATATGGGCAAGGC
>Ga0194111_10004500_pt1 | contig 16144 bp, 12 predicted proteins | sample TA2KigC300mmetaG_FD_146194 | JGI IMG/M metagenome (GOLD analysis project Ga0194111, IMG submission 146194) | Freshwater microbial communities from Lake Tanganyika, Tanzania - TA2015033 Kigoma Deep Cast 300m | ecosystem: Environmental > Aquatic > Freshwater > Lake | place: Tanzania: Lake... | reverse complement strand
AAGCCGATGCGATGCGCTTGAAGGCGCCGGACTGGCTGCGGCACATTGCCGTCAAGCGTCCGGATTTCGCATCCTATCTTTTCTATATGATGGAGCGCCTGCAAGCCTGCCGCAAGGTTCTTAAGAAGACCGGCAGCATTTATCTGCACTGCGACTATCGTGCCTCGCATTATTTAAAGATGGCGATGGATGAGATTTTTGGGCATAAGAATTTCCAAAATGATATTACATGGAGATATGCGTGGGGACTTCATACTGATAAAAGATGGAATAGAAAGCACGACAATATACTTTTCTACACTAAAACTGCAAAATGGGTATTCCATGCTTCTGAGGTTTTAGTTAAAAGGGAAGTAGAAGTGCTTAGAAGATTAGCATCCGGAACTCCGGGAGCGACTTGGGTAGCGGACAAATCAAAGTATCCTGATAAGACTTTAAAGTTGCCAAGTGATGTATGGGATATTCCTACAATAGATGGAACTGCTAAAGAGAGGGTGGGATATCCGACCCAAAAACCTATCGAATTATTAGAACGCATCATCAAAGCCTCGTCCAACGAAGGCGATTTAGTCCTCGACTCATTCTGCGGCTGCGGGACTGCTCTAATAGTCGCCAATAAACTCAACCGCCGCTGGATAGGCATCGATATCGACACTTCAGCCCGCGAGAGAAAGGAACTGCCTACCGCCTTTACGGTTATCAAGGAACGCAACGGAATGCTGTTCGATAACTCACGCTATATATCGAGAGACCTGAAGGAAGTTCAAGAGATGAATGCCCGGGACTTTGAGGACTGGGTAAATGAGTATTACAAAGCCGAGAAGCCCTATCCCGACCGGGGCGTGGACGGCATAACACAGGACGGGACAGCGATTCAAGCCAAGACCTTTCTAATTAAATACCCGGTCATCAGCGAGTTTGTAACTAATGCCAAACTGCATCCCAATGTTCCTAAGCCGGTTAAAAAGGTCATTGCCGTATCGCAGAAAGGTTTCGACGACGGCGCCCGGCAGCGGAAGTTTGAGATTGAAATGACCGAAGGTATCGAGGTCATTTTGATTACGCCGGAAGATATACTCGGAAGTCAATTATAGAAAATTCACAGCAGATTAAACGGATGAAACAGATAGACGAAATAACATACAACATCTGCTCCGTCCGCTCAATCTGCTGTTAAATAGCAAAACAATTAATCAAAAGGAATAACAATGCGCATTCTCATCAACGATGGTCTGTCGGCAGAAGGCATTGCGATGCTGCGTAACGCCGGCTTTACCGTCGACGATATTAAAATCCCGCAAGAAGAATTGCCTGCCAAAATCGCGCCCTACGACTGCATAGTCGTGCGCTCGGCCAGCAAGGTGACCAAAGAAGTCATCGATGCCGGCAAGGATCTCAAAGTCATCGTGCGCGGCGGCGTCGGCGTGGATAATATCGATGTCAAACACGCCGAGTCCAAAGGTATAAAAGTGATGAACACTCCCACGGCTTCGTCTGCGTCGGTTGCTGAATTAGCGCTGGCGCATATGTTCGCTCTGTCGCGTTCGTTCGTCGATGCTAATCTGACGATGCGCGCCGGGCAGTGGGAGAAAAAGAAATACGCCAAAGGCCTCGAATTAGGCGGCAAAACGCTCGGCATCCTCGGCATCGGACGCATCGGCAAAGAGCTCGCCAAACGCGCCTTGGCCCTCGGTATGAAGGTCATCGCTTACGACCCGCTCGTAAAAAACATCGACCTCGATGTCAAGTTAGTATCGAAAGAAGAAGTTCTTAAGGACTCCGACTTCATTTCGCTGCATATACCCAAACAGCCCGAAGGCTATGCCATCGGCAAAGAAGAAATCGCGCAGATGAAGAACGGCGCCTACCTCATCAATTGCGCACGCGGCGGAACGGTCTGCGAAGGCGCGCTGCTGGAAGCCCTCAACTCCGGCAAACTCGCCGGCGCCGGCATCGATGTGTTCGAGAAAGAGCCGACCGATAACCTGGAACTGGTCAAGCATCCCAAGGTGTCGGTAACGCCCCACATCGGCGCTTCGACCGTCGAAGCTCAAGACCGCGTCGGCGCCGAAGTCGCCAAACTGCTGAAGGAATTCTTTAAAAAATAAAATATTGCCTGTATTCAGAGCATTTACCATTTTGAAGGGCGGATTGAAATCCGCCCTCTTTTTTTCCAATAAATTCCTTATGTTACAATTCAAGGCATCTTTTTTTAAAAACAATGATGCTATAACTTGACATTGACAGGAAAATTCGATATTATATATTATCAAACTATTGTTGGAACTCACCCGCAATCTTTGAACATAAATATGAAAACAAAGGAGGCTCACCAATGAAATGCAATGTCCTACTTGTTGCGCTGGCGGCGCTGACGGGTTTGGCAACCGTCGGTCAAGCCCAACTAGTCTTCGGTCCAGCGCTGTCCGGTCAAATACGCTTCGCTGATACGCCTCTCGGACAGACCAGCGCCATTGACTTCACAGCCACCGACCGCGGCAACGGACCCTGGACGGTGCGCATAGTTATCAATCACCAGTCATTTTCGGCCGTTCCCAATCAATTTCAGGTCCCAGCCGGAGGCATCGCCCAATTCCAATTGCGCTTCGCTCCGCAAGCTGCCGGGCAGGTCAGCACGATGCTGTCCGGCTCATACTCGAACGATGAGTTGATTGCTCGCTTGTCAGCCACGCTCATCGGGACCGGCGTCGAAAATAATCAACCTGAATTAGCGATAGACCCGGATTCCATCGAGTTGGCGATATGGGTGGATGCTCTTGGCGCTATATGGGGCGAAACCGTCGCGACCCTGAATGTAACTAATGTGGGCCGCGGTGAACTATTAGTCAACGATTTCGTCGATATTCCACGCTGGCTGGATATCGCGCCGCGCAACTTCCGTGTTCAAGCCGGGCAGTCGGTGCCGGTGGATTTCGAGGTCGCGCAGGAGCAATGGGAAATAATGGCCCCGGATACTTATTATGCCCGCGTTACACTGCGAACTAACGCTGGCAATCGTGTGATTCCGGTGATGTTCGACCGCGGCTTCATTCCCTACTATCTTGTTACTCTGCCCGACAACCCACCGGAAGCCTTCCACGCCTTGATGGTCATCGACGCGACAATAGAGGATGAGGAATTGTCGGTTTGGGATGAAGTCGGCGTCTTCACGCCGCGTGACCGGCTGGCCGGGTCGGGTTATCTCTCGGCTGACGGCTGGCCTATTGCAATTTTGGCTTGGGGCGAGGGCGACGGTTTTGCCGGCTTTCGCAACAATGAGGAGTTCACCTTCCGCATCTGGGACTACAGCGCAGGTCGTGATTTCCCGGCTGAAGCGGTCTGGGCTGAAGGACCCGAACAGTTCCAAGATGACGGCGTATCCGCATTGGCTTTGATGGGTTGGGATCCTGAAGCGATTCTTAATGTCCCGTTGGTTCGCGGCTGGAATATGCTTTCGATTCCGCTCGATTTCGACCAGCGCTATATAGTCAACGACCGGCCGGATGTTATACGGATTTGGGCTGATGTCGTTCAGCGCAATCGATTGGGCATCATCAAAGACGAGCGCGGACGGTTCTACGCCCCGCGGCTTGGCTTCTGCAATATCCCCTTCTGGAACAATTTGGAGGGCTACCAGGCGCGGCTGGAAGCCGCCGATACTTTGGTCGTCTTTGGCAATCGGCTGCCGGCTGATACCCAAATCGACTTGACGATGAACTGGAACATCGTCGCTTATCTGCCCAACCGTCAATTAACGATGAGCGTCGCCTTTGCCAATCTGTCGCAGCAGGGCGTGGATTTCATCATCATCGTTAAAAATAGCCGCGGTCAGTTCTGGGTGCCGCGGCTCGGCTTCGGCGGCAATACGCTTATCAATCCTCTGGAAGGTTTGCAAATTAAAGTATCCCGCGATTGCTCCTTCCATTATCCCGCTGACCAATTAGCGCCTCGCACCTTGCGCCTCGCACCTTGCGCATCGCATCTCGCGCCCCGCACCGATGAATTACGCCATTTCAACGAACCGCTCAACACCGGCAGCAATATGTCGGTGCTGATAATGCAAATCGACGGGATAGATGTTGTAGTTGGCGCTGAATTGGCTTGCTTTACGCCAACCAACTGCCTTGCCGGTGTCTGGCTGCTGGAAGGACCGGCGCCGTGGGGAGGCCCGGTTTGGGGCGATGACGACGAGACCGAGGAAATCGACGGTTTCCAACACGGCGAACCGTTGCGCTTTGTCTATTGGGATCCCGCGCGCGACTGGGAGTTGGATGTTACGCCACATCTTTTAGAACCCGGTGAGTTGAGATATGCGACTGATGATTTTATTGTTATAGGTTTAACGGTCGGAATCGAGGCTGGGAACGGTCAAATTCCGCTGGATTATAATTTAGCGCCGGTATTCCCAAATCCATTCAACGCGCAGGCGTCGGTCAAATTCACATTACCGGTGTCTGCCGATGTTAGAGTGGACTTAGTGGACTTGAACGGACGCAGCCTTAAAACCTTGACTTCAGATGTGCAGCCGGCCGGTCTTCACCGACTCCAATTCAACGCGGATGGGCTGTCCAATGGATTGTATTTGATCGTTCTCAGGACAGGGGAAAGACAGTTTGTGCAAAGAGTCGTTCTGATGAAATAAAAATGCCAATGCTAATGCTGATGCTGATGCTGATACCAATGAGCTAATCGCAAAAGTGATGATTAATCCAGAAAATTCAGACCATGGCAGGACGGACGCCCTCGTCCGCCGAAAACCAGCATAGAATGCGGTGGACGAGGGCGTCCGCCCTGCCATCAGTTAATAAATCCAACACTTTTGCAATTACCTCCAATAACAGAATAATAATCTTATCTCAGCAATAACATTATACATAGCGACATTATTCTTTGCGTTTCTTATATATGTCATACTGAACGAAGTGAAGGATCTCGTCCCCGTTTATCCAGACGAGATGCTTCACTGCGTTCAGTATGACATCCGCGAAATATGCGAACTGAATTATGACGCTGTGTATAACATTGACATTAGCATTAGCATTTTCACAAAAAGGGGTATTTAATGTCCAAACAAATTTCTATTCTTACCGCAATATTGCTACCGCTTGCAGCGTCGGCGCAATTGCGCTTTGAACCGGCTATCGACCAGGGGATTAATTTTCCGGACACCCAGGTCGGCGCCGAGGTCGAAGTTCGAATCACCGCCATCGCGACACCGGTCAACGATGTGCTGCAACAGGTAAATGTCAGTATCGTTCAAGGGGAGTTTTTCAGCGCTGCGCCAGCGCAGTTCAACCTCGAACCGGAGCAGCGCGAGGTCATCCGCATCACCTTCCGACCGCAGCGGGCGGGGAATTTCGAAGGCGCTCTGCGCGTTACCGCCGGCTCGCCGATGGGACGGTTGTTCGTCTATGAAGCGCGGTTGACGGGCAGGGGAGTAGAAGCCTGGCGCCCGAGAATTATCGTTGACCCTGAGGAATTCGAGGTCGTCAACATCACTGCCGACCACCGCCGTGAAACGCTGGAATTAAACATAGCCAATACCGGCGATGCAAATTTAAATTGGGCGATAAGAGTTCCGGAAGTCCAGTGGTTGCGTGTAAATCCGCTCATTGGCCGTCAAATTGAACCCGGCGGTGATGCAAGCGCAGTTCTAACCATCGACGAACCTTACCCCGAAAACGGGCATTTCCGCGCCGACCTTGTCGTCGTCTCCAACGACCCCGATAATGCAGAAATTACTGTAACCGTCCGTATCGATGTCAACCTGCCGGAATTTGCACAGCATTATATCCTGCTAAGAGCCGGCTGGAATATGATTTCGACTAATCACGACCCCGGCGAGGAATTCTTCGAGAACGGCCGGCCTTCGATGCGGCTGATTTTAGGCGATGCGGCGGATAACATACTCATCATCAAAGACGGCTTAGGACGCTTTGCCATCCCGCGTCTAAATTTTTGGGAATTGCGCGACTGGAACACCGCTGATGGCTATCAAATTAAGATGTCGCGCGCCGACACATTGGTCGTCATCGGCCGACAGATTCCCTTCGACCGGCCAATGGACCTGCGGGCAGGTTGGAATCTGATCGCTTACTATCCAGATTACCGAATGCGGGGGCAATTCGCTTTCGACGATTTAATAAGGCGCGACCTGTTGCTTATAGTCAAAGATGCTAATGGACGTTTCGCTCTGCCTCGCTGGTGGCCTGAATTTTTTATGTGTGAACCTGGTCAGGGGTATATGGTCAAAGTTAGCGAAAATTGCCCATTCCGCTGGGCGCCGCGGCAGTAATAAGGGTTTATAGAACAATTCACTTTGCGTCAAGGCATTTTCTCGAATTATCCCGCAGACCCTAATTATACATTGTGATGAAATGATCTTTTATATACACAATCATTTAAAAGTGGCAGAGAATAATCCTGCCGTTAAATGCGAAAACCTTAGCGCTTAGACTGTAATTTATGATACATATTTTTACTTGCACTTAGACTAAAGTTATATTATATTAGTGGTATAGCTCTTTTCAACCCAAAGGAGATTCAAAATGAAACACATCACAGGTTTTATCTTATTATCTATTCTCTGGGGTTGGACTTTAAGTCCGGCGCAAGATGCGCGCAATATAGAGCAAATTGCTCAGATAAAGCACTGGACGGCTAATGATGTGGTCATCGATGGGAATTTAGCCTTCTGTGCGGCAGGTTTCGACGGCTTAAGGCTGCTTGATATTGCAGATCCGACGCTGCCGGTCGAGATTAGTTCGCAGCCGATTACGGGTTATGCCCGTTCTTTAATCGTCCAAGACGGCTTCGCTTACATCGCTGCCGACTGGGGAGGATTAGTGATTGTGGATGTGAGCATCCCTTATCACCCTTACGAGACCGGATACTCAGATGACTATCCCGGCCAGGCGGTTTCGGTTGCTAAAAATGGGGATATAGTCTTTGTGGGCTATGGCACGCGAGGACTGGCTGCCGTCGATGCGCGGGATGCTTGGGCGCCGCGCAGTCTAAGCCTTTACACGCCGGGCTGGTCCGTCGGCAGGCTGGCGACACGTAGCGACTACCTATTTGTCGCTGCTGCTGAACGCGGTTTTTACGCGTTGGATATATCCGACCCTCTTAACATCAGCCAGGCGGCGCATCTGGATAATCCGACTTACGATATTCAGGTGTTCGATAATTATGCGCATATCGCGCGGGGCGCCGCCGGCGCAGCGCGCATCGATGTGTCCGACCCGCAGCGCCTGCGCTACAGCGGCAGTTTCTCCCAGCGCCAGGCTTTGACAAGGCTGACTATTCAAGGTGGCTTACTGGCGGCGATGGACAATATGAATAACAGCCAAAGCGTGGAGTTATTCAGTTTGAGTCCAGGAAGGACTCCCACCGCGCTGGGGCTTTATCGAACCAATGAACAATTACTGTCGATGGCTTTGAAAGAGGATATTTTAGCGCTTGCCACAGGCAAGGGCGGCCTCGACATAATCGATTTCCAGAATTTGCAAAATCCCCGACTGGTCGGTTTCCATTTCATCGGAATGGATGTTATGGGAATTGAATTTGCCGGGGATTACGCCTGTATCCTCGGCGATTGGCTAACAGTTTATGATGTGAGTTCAGCTGGTCGCCCGGCTTCGGTCGGTCGAGTCGAGTTAAATATCACGGTGGACCCGTTCTATATGATGCGCAATTTGGTCTATGTGCCGTGTGGCAGCGACGGGCTGCGGGTGTTTGATATAACCAATCCGCGTCGACCGGAACTCGCCGGGCTATTCAGCCATCCGAATGCGCCTTTTTACTTCAACGCCCGTGATGTTCAGGTCGTGAATAGCCTTGCTTATATTATCGGCAGCCGCAATGTTTGGATTCTAGATGTGGCTAATCCAGCCGATATGCAAATACTTGGTTATTTCGTTTATTACGGGGACGCCTATCCACGCACCCTAAATGTTTACAGCGATTATTGTTATGTTGCAACGGTCTTCTCCGGCGTGAGTATTCTGGATATTTCCGATGTCCGGCATATTCGCGAAGCCGGATATATCGCTTGTCCGAATTATGCCGAAGATGTCGTTGTCGATGGCGATATAATATATATCGCCACTTGGGGCGACCAGGATGCCGGTATTCGGATATACTCGCTTGCTAATCTGGCTGAGCCGGTCGAGATTGGATTTTGTCCTATAGAGTCGCGCCTATTAGATATCGAAAAGAATGCCGACTTCCTCTATGTCGCGGCTTACGACCGCGGGGTGAGAGTCATCGATATCAGCGACCCGGAGCGCCCGTTTGAGATGGGCTGCTACGACGATGCCTTTGACCAGATAAGCAGCGTGGCGCCGCGGGGGAACTTAATTTATGCCGCCGGACGCAACCATTTCAATACCTATCGCCTGATGAACCGGCCGTTTGATGTCGGCGGCGAGGCTGTAGTCAGCCCGGGACAGTTCATAATGTTAGCATATCCGAATCCATTCAACAGCCGCGTCGCCTTCGATTTCAACCTGCCGCAGCCGGGAAAATGGACGCTGTCAGTCTATACGACCAATGGCTCTGAGATCGTCCGTTTAGCCGACGGCTGGCAGAGCGCCGGCCTTCAGCAGGTAGTTTGGAACGCTGAAGGAATGCCGAGCGGAACTTTTCTAGTGTATTTGGCAGGACCCAACCGCTTCTCGACATCGAAAGTAACGCTCATTCGGTAATGACCTCCATCCTTTTCGTTTGCGTCGAGAACAGCAACCGCAGCCAAATGGCTGAAACCTTCGCCCGCAAGCACACCGCTGCGACAATCACTGCTGCCAGCGCTGGTTCGCGCCCGGCGCGTAATGTGAGTCCGAAGGCAGTTGCCGCGATGGCTGAAATCGGCTGCGACCTCAGTTCGAAGAAGCCGAAATCCTTTGCTGAACTCGTCTTTCAAGATTGGGATTATATAGTAACTATGGGCTGTGGAGACGAATGTCCGAACATTCCGGCTAAAAACGATTGGATTGGGATTTGCCGGATCCCAAGAATTTAGACGAAGACGGCTACCGTCAAGTCCGCAATGAAATAGAGCGGCGGGTAATTAAGTTAATCTCTGATATTACTTCAAATAATGTTCGCAGTTGAGCTAATTGCAAAAGTGATGATTAATCCAGAAAACTCGGACCATAGCAAGGCGGACGCCCTCGTCCGCCTTGCCATCAGTTAATAAATCCAACACTTTTACAATTACCTCAGTTGAATCGACTTTTTAACTGCAGGATTCCTAAATGCGCCTACTTCCATTAAACGCTATTCTTACGACGCTAATCCTAATCGGGACGCCGGTTTCGGTTTGGGCGACGCCTCAAACCGATGTCGTCGGCTATTGGCGGTTCGATTTCCAGCCGGGTTTCAATCTTGTTACATTCCCAGTGCTGCCAAACACTGCAACATTGCCGGCGGTCATAGGCGAAGCACTCGGGGCAGTCGAAATCACGAGTTGGGACAGTCGTCTGGGGCGTTTCCGTTACGCGCGCTACGATGCCGAACAAAATACCTGGTCAGGCGACCTGTTTCTGCTGTCGCGCGGAACAGCCTATTGGGTGAACATACTCGGCAACGAGCCGCGCCGACTCACAGTGGTCGGACATCCGGAGATATATACGCGTTTCCGCTGGTCTTCGCTCGGATCCGGCTGGAAGTTTTACGGTTCGACTTATGGCAAGCGTCAGCGCCTTGCCGACCTGCCGCCGGATGACCCGCGCGATATCGCGCTGCAATGGAACGCTGATCGCCGCCGGTTCGAATTCGCAGTCGTCGATGCCGACGCCCGCTGGCGCAGCGCTGCTTTCGACGCCTTCGAGCCGGACAAGGGTTACATCATCCATCTGAACCGCTCCGGGCTGCGCTCGGTCATAGGTCCACCGACGCGGCTTGAGGACCTGGTGGAGAGCAAACTCCCGCGTGGCGGATTGGAGCGTGACGAAGCCGGCGACGATCTTCCAGCCTATATTCAGCCGCCGCAGCCTTTGATGGTCGGCAATCTGATGGGTTTGCCGGTCTGCTATGCCGGTGGCAGCGTTTGTAATGGCGGCTTCACCGTCAGCGTGGTGCGGGAGATGCTGCGCATTGGCTTAGGCGGCGAACTCGAGCCATATCCCGAACCCATCGATGAATACTTCATCTCACCCGGCGAAGCGGAACAAGGTCGATTCAAGTTGGCGCTGACCTTAGGCGGCTATCCTGGCGCCTTACAACCTGCCGACCGTATTTACTTGTTAGTGCGCGCTCAAAATGGCGGCGAAACGCGCTCGAATTCCTTTGAAATCCCGCCGGAAGAGCGCATTTTGTTCGACCTAACCTTCAATGAACCGCTGTCTATGCCCGGCGCGCCGCCAGCTGCGCCGACCGAATTTGCCATCGGTTCAATATTCCCCAATCCGTTCAACGACCGTTTCAACTTCGAATTGCGTCTGCCGGAAACCGCGCTGGTGAAATACATATTATTCGATTTGCAGAGCCGCGAAGCGCTGAAGGCTGAAAAGAGGCTGTCGTCAGGTGTGCATCGTGTATCGGTGGCTGGAGGCAGCCTGGCGGCCGGCGTTTATTTAATGCGGATTGAATGCGGCGGCAAGGTCGGGCTGGCGAAGATAGCGCATATTAAATAGGGTTTAGGCTTTGGGCTTTAGGTTTTAGTTGAAAATCAGCGCCGGGGTGTTCAATACTCCGGCGCTGTTTATTTTATTGGCTGAAAGTCTATAAAAGACTTGACTTATCGTTATGTTAGAGTGTAAATTTATAGGTTATGGAGATTATGGATAAAATGAGCGCCGGCGACCGGGCTGTTCTGGCGGAGTTCGCCCGCCGGGTGCGGGAGTTCCTGCCGGAGGCTGACATCCGCGCCTTCGGTTCACGGGCGCGAGGGACGGCGCAAGAAGATTCGGATCTGGATATATGCGTGGTCGATGCGGTTATGGACCATAGAATTTCCGAAAAGGTTCGATACATCGCATGGGAAGTAGGATTTGACCGGGATATGCTTATTTGCACTGTTACATTCAATTCGGCTGAAATTACCGCAGGTCCGTTATCGGAGAGTCCGTTAGTGCTGGCTATTCGCGAAGAAGGGATTGCAGCGTGACCGAAAATCAAGAGGCGTTAATATGAACACAATATCTGTGAAAATCAGTCGCGGATTAAGACCAATGGTGCGCGAACTCGAATTTCTTAGCCAGAGTAGAGAGACCTTTTCCGAACGTAAGAAGAATTTGCTGCGCCGACTCGCAAGCCCCAGTAAAACTGGTAAATACAAACGCTATATCGGTTCGCCGTTGAGATATGCCGGTGGGAAGAGTCTGGCGGTAGGTTATGTCGTTCAATTGCTTCCGGATAATATCGAGCGGTTAGTATCGCCGTTTTTTGGCGGCGCATCGGTCGAAGTCGCCTGTGCGGTGGATCTGAATATTCAGGTGATTGGTGCTGATATTTTCGATATACTTATGAATTATTGGAAAGTTCAGATTGATAATCCATCTGCTCTTTACGAGAGATTGTTGGAATTCGAACCTGATAGAAATGGTTTTAAAGCCGCTAAAGACCGACTTAAGAAACACTGGGATAAGACCGAGCTAATAACTGATGAGATTGAATTAGCCGCATATTTCTATTTTAATCATAATACATCATACGGACCGCATTTTTTAGGCTGGCCATCGAGCGTTTATTTGCAAACCGAACGCTATCGAACGATGATAGAAAAAGTCCGTTGTTTCGACGCTCCAAACCTGCAAGTATTCTGTGAAAGTTTCGAGGACTTCATACAAAAATATCCTAATGATTTTCTTTATTGCGACCCGCCATATTACTTAGACGGCGACAGTAAGACTTTCGTGGGGCTTTATCCGCATCGAAATTTTCCAATTTATCATAATAATTTCAAGCACCGGCTTTTATATGAACTGTTAATGGAACACAAAGGCGGTTTTATTCTATCGTATAACGACTGTTCGACGATTCGTAAATGGTATGATGAGTTCGATTTGATTACACCATCTTGGCAATATACACTGAGCCAAGGCGATACCCGCATCGGCGAAAACCGACGTAAGAATAACAATGGTCTATATGTGAAACAATCACATGAGTTGTTGATATGGAGGTATCCTCGATGAACCGCCGGGCGCTTTCTCACGATGCTGCAAGAGATATAAGAAAGCGAGGTCACGATGATGCCCTCGAATTTGCTTTAGCCATTGGACTCCCGCACGATTATCAAAATGATATCAAAGCGAAGAAAGATGTTATAGACCTGTCGGGTGATGCGCATTCTTTGAAAAGTGGATTTATCAAATGGCAGATATTTTTGTATTCCTTAAACCGTTTTCAGACCGATGAAATATTCCAAGCAATGAATGGGATTGGTGATTTGCTTTGTAAATGCATTCTTGCATTTCCTGAAGAATTTGATGATTATGAAAGGTATAAAAATATATACAAGCAAGAACTAAGGATCCCTATGCGAGAATTGGCAATAAGATTTCAGAGAAAATCTGTATTGAAAGCATTTATGAATAAGTCAATGTTCAATGCCGGTGAGGTGAATTTCTTGACTGTCAAGGAAGTCGGTTGTTTTCATATCTTTACAAGAACAGATGTCTTAAGAGTGCTTACAGATAATTTGGAAGTATGCAATTCTAAAGCAATTACGTCAAATCAAACGCCTGAACAAAAAGTTCTGTTCAGATTTGAAGGAACTAATCTCGGCGAATTAGAAATGCGAAACGACAGTATTGTACATTACCGTGAAATTAGGTTCAATATGATTAAGAAAAAGGTGATGAAGCTGTTATTCGATAAGATAAGGCAAGTTCAGAAGTATAATGACAGAGTGCTTTTATATGGCGAGGCGATAAAGACATTTCACAAGAGTGTAAGAAATAAATAGCAGATTACCCAAATTACATCTGGATTCCCCTTTTCACGGGACTAACGCGCTTAACCAGCGCCTTTTACATCATCATCATTAGCATTAATATTAGCATTAGCATCCATCATCACAATCATATAACCACACATAAATGAACCACGTCGCGCTTGAATCACAACACGCCGCGTTGGGCGGCAAAATGGTGCCATTTGCCGGCTTTATAATGCCGGTGCAGTATTCCAGCATCATCGAAGAACACCTCGCCGTGCGGAAGAATGTCGGAATGTTCGATGTCTCGCATATGGGCGAATTTATCGTCAAAGGTCCGAAGGCTGAAGCCTGGCTCAACAAGATGACCACCAATAATGTGTCGGCGCTTGAAATTGGGCAGGTGCAGTATTCGTCGATGCTCTACGACCACGGCGGCGTCGTAGATGACCTGCTGGTCTATCGGCTCGAAAATCACTTTATGACCGTCGTCAACGCCTCGAACATCGACAAGGATTTCGACTGGCTGCACAGCCACCTCGAATCAGGAGTCGAACTGACCAACATCTCCGACGATATGACATTACTGGCTATTCAGGGTCCCAAAGCGGAGGAACTGGTTCAAAAATTTGCCGACCGCGATTTGAAAGAAATTGCATATTACAATTTCAACGCCGGACATATCAAAGGCGCGCGGGCGGTATTCTCGCGCACCGGCTACACCGGCGAGGATGGTTTTGAGATTTATGTATATCGCAAAGATTCTGAAATCCTCTGGAATGCCGTGTGGAAAGCCGGCAAACCGTTGGGACTGAAGCCGATAGGCCTCGGCGCCAGAGACTCCCTGCGTCTGGAAGCCTGCTTAAGCCTGTATGGCAACGACATTGACCAGTCCACAAATCCTATCGAAGCCAACCTGGGCTGGATAGTTAAGACCAAGAAGCCGGGTGGATTTATCGGTCTGGATGAGGTGCTGAAGGTTAAAGCCAATCAAACACGCCGGTTGATGGGCTTTGTGCTGACAGAGAAGGGCATTGCCCGGCACGGACAGGAAGTCTTCATTGAAGACCGGAAGGTTGGCTATGTAACTTCCGGCGGATATTCGCCGATTTTGGACAAAGCAGTCGGACTGGCATACATTGATAAGCCTCTAGATGTGGTGGGAACTAAAATCGCTATCGATGTGCGCGGGCGGCGCATCGCGGCTGAAATCGTCGAAATGCCATTCTATAAACGTTCGGCATAATGCATATTCAAACAATCTCAATAAATCGATATTTATATGTCAGGACGGGAAACTAAGCCTATAACGCCGGATGAAGCCGGCCGTCTGAAAAGTGAAACTAAAGTCATCGACCTCTACTTCACGCCTTGCGAGGTTAGCGAGGAGCGTCTGAAGGCTTATAAGACGGTGGTGGTCGTAGATGTTCTGCGGGTTGGAACGACTATTCCTATTGCGCTATCCAACGGCGCGCGGGAGGTTTTTCCGGTAACATCCATCGCAGTCGCGACTTCATTAGCAGCACAACTTGGGCGCGACGATATCCTACTCTGTGGTGAGAGGGAAGGCCGGCTCATCGACGGCTTTCATATCGGTAATTCGCCTTCGGATTACACTCGCGAGCGAGTCCGCGGCCGAACGCTCATATTTGCCACGACTAATGGCACGCCGGCGCTGGTCAAAGCCGCCGGCGCGCCGAAAGTCTATCTGTGCGGCTTCATCAATCTGCCAGCTGTCTTGGGAATGATGCTTAATATAGATAATCAGTTCCCCTTGGCTGTGCTTTGCGCCGGCAAGTTCAATCGTTTCGCGCTCGAAGACGCTGTATGCGGCGGGATGCTAACTAAACAGATTCAAGAGAGAACAGACGGTCAATATGAATTCAATGATGGCGCGCGGTCGGCTTTGATGATAGCCCGGGAATTTGGCAATGACATTTATACCCTGCTTAAAAACTGCGACCACGGGCGTTATTTAATCCAAATTGGTATGGAGGACGACCTGCCGCGTTGCGCTGCCCAAGGCGTCCTGCCGGTCGCGCCAGTGATGAAAGATGGCAAATTGGTCAAAGCGGAATAATGATAATCCTGCTGCCGACCCGCCGCGGTCGGCAGGAATTATTTTAGGCATTTACACTGAACGCATCCTCCTCAAAACGCAAATCGAATAATCCGCCCCCCAACGAAAGACGCTCAAAATCCCATCGCCGGGGGGCGGAATTATTCTATCTCGGATTAGCCTTCGTATTCGTCTTTCTGACGCTGGCGCTAATTAGTTTTTGCGACGAAGATGCGCCCGGCAGCGATGTCGGCGGCCGCGCTGGCAGTTGGCTTGGGCAAGCCGGCGCCGCAGTTGCTTATTACATAAGTGTCTATACTTTCGGTCGTTGGGGTATGTTCGCAGTCCCACTAGGATTATTTTTAATTCTAATGGGCAGAATATCCGGCTGGAAATTTAAGCCTGAACGTTGGGTTGTCCTGACGCTTATCGGAGGTTTCTTTGTGGGCTTGGGTATCGGGCTTGTCCGGCATATCAAAGATTTAGACGACGAACTATTGTCCGGATCGTTGCCCCTGACCGTCGCACAAATATCTATTTATTTTCTCGATAAAATTGGCGCCTTTCTTGTCTGGATTACAATTCTGCTGGCTATATTAGTTCTCTATTTCGACCTGCGTTTGATGACTTGGCTGCATCTTTTATTTTATCGAATTCCGGCTGCTATAATTGGATATTTCAAAGAAACATACGGGCGAAGAAGATATAATGATGATGATGATGGTAATGGTGATGAGAAAGAATATTGGGAGCATGAACCAGAACTCAAAACAGTTCAAGTGGCATCTCAAACTCCGGCTATTTCTCCAAAAGTAGTTGCTTCAGATGCTATAATAAAAAACTTGCCAGGGGCGCAGCGCGAGTTTCCGCCGCTGTCGCTGCTGGATATGCCGCCGGTTGCGAACCGTGCTGCTATTGACCGCGCTGAATTGGAAGAGAATTCCTATCGTTTAGAGCAGAAGTTAGCCAGTTTGGGGGTGAACGCGCGGGTGATTAAAACTAATCCTGGTCCAGTCATCACCCGCTATGACCTCGAACCTTCGGCGGAAGTGAAAATCGCCCGCATTGCCGGACTTGCCGACGACATCGCAATGGCGCTGCGAGCCAGAGGCGTGCGCATACTTGCTCCGATACCGGGCGAAGCCGCCGTCGGCGTCGAGATTCCCAACCGCATGCCGGAAATAGTCTATATCCGCGAGGTCATC
>Ga0194111_10004499_pt1 | contig 16151 bp, 16 predicted proteins | sample TA2KigC300mmetaG_FD_146194 | JGI IMG/M metagenome (GOLD analysis project Ga0194111, IMG submission 146194) | Freshwater microbial communities from Lake Tanganyika, Tanzania - TA2015033 Kigoma Deep Cast 300m | ecosystem: Environmental > Aquatic > Freshwater > Lake | place: Tanzania: Lake... | reverse complement strand
TCGCAGAACCACCGAAGTCTATCTCGCAATGCAAGGAATCTGTCGCTTTTCTCATCATCGTCGACTCCGCCATGCTCCTGTCAAAGAACCCCGATGCCGCACAATTACAATGCATCAAATCCCGGCGTTTTAAAGAACGGCTTCAAAATTAACAAAGTCCTGGAATTAACTCAAATGCTGTATAAAATTAGTGCTGGGTAAGTTCGGGCAACAACTTAGCTTCACTCGCGTTCGCTAAGTCGTGCCCTCACTTATTTTACCTTGACAGCGGCTGATTTTCAAGTATACTTGTAATCCCTATAACACCTTGGCCTATCGGATGGCCAAGTGTACACCTCTGTGTAAGGAGAGTGAGTAAAAATGCTTAAAATTTGCTTTATCTGCGGAAAGGGCGCGGTCAGTGGAAGAGTTATCGTGCGCAAGGGTTTAGCCAAGAAAAAAGGCGGCACAGGCAAAAAGGTAGTCCGCTCAACTCACCGCGAGTTCCTTCCTAACCTACAGAAGCTGCGTATCCTGGTGAATAACCACCCGCGAAAAGTCTATCTCTGCACCAAGTGCATCAAAAGGGGTAATTTTAAAAAAGCTTAATGGGCGGATAACTTACGCCTCCCGCCTCGTAAGATATGGCAAAATTCTCTTACGACAATTTTGCCATACTCGGCGGGATAAGTTCGGCCAGACAACTTACGTTCATTCGCTCTGCTCATTCCGTAAGTTGCGGCCTCACTTAAAAAATATATCCCTGACTTCCAAAAGAACGCAGCCCTCTCCCTGCCAATTATCTATCCGCGGGGTATAGACCAAATCAAAACTATCGGTAGCCACCAGGCTGTCCTGAAAATTCCCCAGGCCAAAACCAATGGCCTGATAAGTAGCCTGGCCGTCGCTGGCCCAAAACTTCAGGGTATTCCTGCCTAAAACCTGGGGCTGGCCTTTAAGTTTGAGGTTGCGGCTATAAAACAACGGCTCAGGATTGCCCGCGCCAAACGGCTCCAGCGCCTGTAATTGCGAAATCATCTTTTCGTCTAAGTCAGAAAGGGCCAATTCCATATCTATGTCCAGACTCGGCAATAAATCTTCCAGGGCCAGTTTTTCTTTTGCCAGGCGGTTCATACTCTTCCTGAAATCTTCTATGCTGTCTTTGGTAATAACCAGGCCCGCGGCATGGGCATGGCCGCCAAAGTCCTCCAGTAAATCGCTGCATTCAGAAAGCGCCTGGAACAAATGGAAATTTTTTATGGAACGGGCAGAGCCCTTGCATAAATCGTAATTCAGGGAAATCACTATGGCCGGCCGGTAAAATCTGTCTGCCAGCTTGGAAGCCACAATCCCCAGGACGCCCGGATGCCAGTCCTCTTTGGCAATCACGATAATTTTATGCTCCTTAAAATTAACCTCCCGGTCAACTAAAACCTGGGCTTCCTCCATAACCTTGCCTTCTATTTTTTGGCGCTGGCGGTTATGCGCTTCCACCATCTTGGCCAAGGCCTCAGCCTCTTTCTCTTCTGCGCTCAACAATAAATTCAGGGCCACTTCCGCGGAATCTATCCGGCCGCTGGCATTCAGGCGCGGCCCGAGGATAAAACTGACAAAGGTAGAGGTAATTTCTTTGTCTTTTATGCCGCTTTCTTCTATCAAGGCCTTAATGCCCATCTTTTTACTCTCGCGAATCATCTTTAAACCGACCTTGGCAAAGATACGGTTCTCTCCGGTCAAAGGCACGACATCGGCAATCGTGCCTAAAGAGACTAAATCCAAATCCTCAAATAAACTTTGCTTGGCCAGCGCCTGGGCTAGCTTGTAGGCCACGCCCACCCCGGCTAAATCCCGGTATTTATAAGCGGAATTTTCCACTTTGGGATTAATAATGCTGTTTGCCCGCGGCAAATCGGCATTCAGCGGCTCATGATGGTCGGTAATAATCACGTCTATATTATTCCGCCTCAACTGGCTGACTTCTTCATGATTATTAATCCCGCAATCCGCGGTAATTACCAGTTTCACCTTCTTTTCTTTGGCAAAACGCAGGGCATTCTGGCTTAAACCATACCCCTCCTTAACCCGGTGCGGGAGATAATGCAGCGCCTCCACCCCTAGCCTGGCAAGGGCCAGCTTTAACAGCGCGGTGCTGGTAATGCCGTCCACATCATAATCTCCGAAAACCATCACCTTCTCTTTATTTTTAGCTGCCTGCTGGATAAGGCTGACTGCCCGGGGCATATCCGTAAAGGAATAAGGGTCCAGAAGGTGCTCCAGTTTGATATTCAGGAATTTTTCTGCTTCTTCTTTAGTTTTAATGCCGCGGTTAGCCAATACCTGCGCCAGGATTTTAGAAATACCCAGCTGCCGGCTCAAAGTTTCCTGAACGCCGGGCTGGGCAGGGGCGATATTTAATATCTTGTGGGCATGCATCTTAAATGAGCCCCTGCTGCTTCGTTTTGCTATCGCAAAAGCGAAGCAAAACGGCAGGGGCGAATTTAACCCAGCACTAATTTTTATAAAGCCTTATCTTTATCTCATAAGGGTTGATGCCAATGTAACCCCTATGAGCTAACTTTAAGCGTATCATAAAATTAGTGCTGGGTAAGTTCGGGCATATAATTTATGTTCGCTTGCCGCACAAGCGGCACACCGGCTGTTCCGATACGGCCGGGTGCTCGCTCCATAAATTATGCCCTCACTTACATTTTCTCGGGATGGGATACGCCTAACAAGTCTAAACCGCAGGCTACCACAACGCGCGTGGCGGAAATTAAGGCAAGCCTGGCTTTAGTCAAATTCTCATCCTCTGTTAACACCCGGTGCTGGTCATAAAATTTATGGAATGCCTCTGCCAGTTCCTGCAAATAAACGGTGAGCATATAGGGATCCTGGGTGTTGTAACAGATGTTGAGTATATAAGTAAATTGCAGCAGCTTTCGGATAAGCTCTAATTCCTGTTTTTCCTTTAACAGAGTTAAATCCGCGCATTTTCCCGCCGCCAGTTTAGCGTTGCCTAAAATACTGCAAATCCGCGCGTGGGCGTACTGCACATAATAAACCGGATTCTCTGAAGTATGTTTTTTGGCCAGGGCTAAATCAAAATCCAGGTGGCTGGAAGTGCGGCGCATCGCAAAATAGAACCTGGCGGCATCAACTCCGACTTCATCTAAAACCTCCCTTAAAGTGATATACTGGCCTTTGCGGGTGGACATCTCCAAGGATTTACCCTCTCTAAAAATGGAAGCCAGCTGCACGATAATAATGGATAATGATTCCTGCTTATACCCCAGCGCCTGCACCGCGGCACGTAATCTGTTAATATAGCCGTGATGGTCAGGCCCCCAGAGGTTGATTAACCAGTCAAATCTGCGCTGATATTTTTCCTGGTGATAGGCGATGTCCGGGGCCAAATATGTATAGGATTTATCGCTCTTTATGACTACCCGGTCCTTATCATCCCCGAATTGGGTAGATTTCAGCCACCAGGCGCCGTCCTGCTCATAAAGAAAGCCCTTCTTCTTTAATAACCCTAAGGCCTTCTCTATCTTACCGCTCTTTCTCAGCTTTTTCTGGCTGGACCAATAATCAAACCTTACCCCGAAATCGCCCAGCTCCTTCCTGATGATATCTAAAATATACCCCGCGGCAAACTCGCTAAAGTCTTGCGACTTGTGACTGGTAACTTGTGACCGCTTGGCTATCTCATATATATACTCACCCTGATAATAATTCTCCGGGAATTCTATTTTTTCGCCGTTTAATTCCTTTAGCCTTAATTCTACGGATTTACCCAGGATCTGGATTTGGTTGCCTTCGTCGTTAAGATAATATTCTCTTTTGACCCGAAACCCCAAAAATTCCAGGATATTTGCCAGGATATCCCCTACTGCCGCCTGCCTGGCGTGCGCCACGGATAAAGGGCCGGTGGGGTTGGCGCTGACAAACTCAATAAGCACGCGTTTTCTTTTGGCTAAATTTAATTTCAGCCCTGCGCTGCCCCTTGAGATTATCTCCCTGACCTGTTCGCAAAAATAGCGCTCATTTAAATAAAAATTGATAAATCCGGCGCCTGCGCATTTTACTTCTTTGATATAAACCCTTAAAGGGCTCTTTTCTAAATGTTCCTTAATCTTGACGATTAGCTCCTGGGCAATCTGTACGGGCGACTTCTGCGTCAGCTTGCTTAGCCGTAACGCGATATTGGAAGATATATCCCCGAAACGGCTGTCCGCGGGCAGGTCTAAATATAAATCCTGCGGGGTAACGCTGCCCAAACCCAGGTCCTTTAATGAACGCTTTATCGCGGATACCAGTAAATCCTGGATATTTTTCTTCATTTTTTAGAATAATGAATTGAGAAGATTAACGGCGGGGAGATTTTGGCTCTTTGGCCTTGCCGGCCCTTGAGATTCTAACCTTCTTGGCATCGCTCCACAAGTGCTCTAAAGAATAAAACTCTCTCATCGGTTTATAAAAGATATGCACCACGCTTGAGGCGTAATCCAGCACCACCCACCCTGATTCATCGCTGGTATTAACCTTAGAGAGAGGTTTTATTCTTTCTTTATCTAATTCTTCCTGTATGGCCTTACTGAGCGCGTTGACATGCCGCAAGGAAGTCGCGCTTAAGATGATGAAATAATCGCAAAAGTTGGAAACGCCCCGCATATCTAAAACGACCGCGTCTTGTGCCTTTTTAGATTTTGCGATGGCGACAATGCGCCGCGCTAATGAAAGCACTATTTTTTCCCTAAAATCCTATACATCCCTGTGCTGCATTCCGGGCATTTTCCCTTTACCGCCAAGCGGCCGTTCTTCATCGTAACTTTCTGCTCATCCTTAATCTCTCTCATCTTTTTACATTTCACACAGTATCCTTTTTCCGCCATTTTGCCTCCTCCTTTTATTTAAAACGCGGTTAAAACAAACTGCACAGCAGATTGAAACTAATATACACTATTTACTAAAAAATTCAATACAAATTTTAAAGAAAATCCTTATTTGTGGTGCCTGGCGTACACTTCTTCTATTTCACCCACTATCTCTTCCACCAGGTCTTCCAGGGTCACCAGGCCCAAAGTCTTTTTGTGCTCGTCAACCACAATCGCAATTTGAATTTTTTCCGCCTGGAACTTCTTTAAAAGCTCGTTCACCGGCATTTTGCGGGGGGCTGTATATGCCGGATGGACCAGGTCCTGCAGTAAAAATAACCCCTTATCCCTCAATATATACAATAAATCCCGGGCGTAAATCACGCCGACCACATTATCCGCAGAGCCCTGGTAAACCGGCAGGCGGGCATGGCCCTGTTCGGAAAAAATATCCAGCACTTCCTCGGGAGTAGATTTGATATTTACCGCCACCATTTTTTCTTTCGGCACCATTATATCGCCTACCGCGATGTCGCCAAACTCAAAGATGCGCTGGAGCATCTTTCCTTCCTGGTCGCTTAAAAACCCTTCCTCCTTGCCCAATTCAATCATCAAGCGCAGCTCTTCTTCGGTAATCAGGGGCGAACGCTTGGCCGGTTTTATCCTTAACAGCTTAATAATAAAGTTGCTTATCCCCTCAAAAATCCCGATAGTGCCGCTGAATAACTTAATAAACGCCTCCATTAAAGGGGCGGCAAAGAGCGCCGCCTTTTCCGTATTTTTCAGCGCCAGGATTTTAGGGGTGATTTCGCAGAAAATCAATACGAACATTGCCGTCGCAAACGTGCTGATCAATACGCCCCAGTGAAAACCAAAGATGCCCACAAAAATGCCGGTAACAATAGAGGAAATCGCGATATTCAAGAAATTGTTCCCGACCAAAATAGCGACGATAAATTTATCCAGCTTTGCGACTAAACGCTGGATGTGCGGCGCGCCCTTTACCGCCTTGGCCAGCATATGGCGCAGCTTAATTTTACTTAAGCCGATAATGGCGGTTTCAGAAAGAGAAAAGAAAAAGGAAAACAGCGCCAGGATGGCTATGCTTATTATGGTAACAGGCAAACTAAACAAAGAATCCGCTCCCCTCTTAGAAATTAAGCCAGGCGCAGTTTTTGATAAATCTCGTCCTGGATATCTTGTATCGGCCCAATTAACGCCAGATTTAAACTATTTTCCTTGAATATCTGGCCGGCTGTCTTTTGAATGTCTTGCGGCCCAACCCGGCGCACCTCTTTAATCACTTCCTCTAAGGTATAGGTTTTATCTAAGCTGGCAGTACATTCGCCGATCCAAAGCATATGGTCTAAGGTGTCCTCTAATGCCAGGGTCAACTGGCCTGAATAAAATTCCTTGGCGCGCTTTAATTCGCCGGGGCTGACCGGCTTATCTTTTACCTTCTCCAGCTCCTCCAGGATGAGTTTAAGCGCGTCAATTACTTTTCTATTATCAATGCCGGCATGCACGATAAAGGCGCCGGTATCGTCAAACGCCCTTACCTGCGTGCCGATTTCATAGGCCAGGCCCCTTTTTTCCCTCACTTCGTTAAATAAGCGGCTGGACATATTCGCGCCCATAATCACATGGAGTAACCCCAGGGCGTATTTTAAGGGGTGGCCTCTTTTAAAACTGTGGAACCCCAGGGTAAAATGGGTCTGCTCGGTATCTTTATGGAATATTTTTAATTGCGGCTTAAGCTGTGTTTTCTTCGTGGCTTGGAATTTATCGCCCTGTTTTGTCTTAGCGCGCGTAAAAGCCTTCTTCACCTTCGCGGCAAGCTGGTCATGCTCTAATAAACCCGCGGCGCTGACCACAATATTTGCCGGCACATAATACCGCTCCTGGAACGCCGATAAATTCTCTCTGTTTATCCGGCCGACGGATTCCTCGGTGCCGGTAATAGTGGCGCCCAAAGGATGGCCCGGCCACAGGAGCGCGTCCAATAATTCATAAACATAACTCTGCGGCACATCCTTGTGCATCTTTATTTCTTCCAGGATGACTGTCCTTTCCTTGGCGATATCTTCGGCCGACAATAGCGGATCAGCGACCATGCTGGATAAAATATCCAGCGCCAAATCCAAATGGCGGCTGGGCAGCTTTACCAGGTAACAGGTTAACTCTTCGGAAGTAAAACCGTTCAGTGAGCCGCCTACGCCCTCAATGGATTCTTTAATCTGGCGGCAGGAATAACGCCTGCTGCCTTTAAAAACCAGGTGCTCTAAATAATGGCTGATGCCCTTATTCTGGGAACTTTCATACCTGCCGCCTACCTTTATCCAGATCCCCAAAGCCGCTGAGAGCATCCTGGGCATAGGGTGGGTAATAATCCTTAAGCCGTTATCTAATGTGGTTTTTTTATACATCGCTTAAACGCCGCGTAAAACCGCCTACCCGCTTAATTAAATCGGGACGGCCGATATTCTCCTTTATCTTATTGATAATCGCGCTGCCGACAATCACTCCGTCGGCAATCTGGTAAATCTCTTTTACCTGCTGCGCAGTGGCTACGCCAAATCCCACGCAAACCGGTTTCTTGGTTATCCTCTTAATGGCTTTCAGCTGCCCTTTAATATCTCCGGCCAGCGCCTGGCGCGAGCCGGTCACGCCCTTGAAACTTACGTAATAGATAAACCCCCTTGCCGCCGCGCTGATGTATTTTATGCGCTTAGTGGAGGTAGTCGGAGAAATAAAACAAACCAAATCCAGGCCGTATTTATGGGTTAGCTTGACGAGCGGCCTGGCTTCTTCAGGAGGCAGGTCAGGAATAATAATGCCGTCCACGCCGCTGCGGACAGCAGCCTGGACGAATTTTTCTTCGCCAAAACAAAATATGGGATTGTAATAGCTCATCAGGCAGATAGGTATTTCTGTGCGGGAGCGCGCCGCTTTCACTAAGCGTAAGATAGCGCCGAGGTTAACTTTATGTTCTAATGCCTTTTGCGAGGCTTCCTGGATTACCCGCCCGTCTGCCATCGGGTCGGAAAAAGGCACGCCCAACTCCAGGATATCTACGCCGCTGCCTGCCAATTCAAAAACCAATTTTCTGGTCAGGCCGAGGTTAGGATATCCGGCGGTAATAAAGGCGATAAACGCCTTTTTTCTCTTTTTCTTTAATTCCTTAAACTTACGTTCAATCCTATTCACCCCGCTCTTCCTTTCTATTCTACCCCGGCCCTTAGGAAAGGCAGGGTTCATAATTTTAATTTTTCCCCCACGATATCCGTGTCCTTATCCCCTCTTCCTGAAAGGCAAAGGATAAGCAGGGAATTCTTTTTAATCGCGGATTTTAATTTCTTTAAATAAAAAATGGCGTGCGACGGCTCTAACGCGGGGATTATCCCTTCTTTTTCCGATAATAATTGAAAACCTTCCAGGGCCTCCCGGTCATTCACCGCTGCATATTTAGCCCGGCCGATTTTCTTGTAATAGGCGTGCTCCGGCCCGACCCCGGGATAATCCAGGCCCGCGGCAATAGAATGGGCAATCTTGACCTGGCCGAATTTGTCTTCCAAAAGGCCGGACTTGGAGCCGTGCAAAACGCCGACAGAGCCGGCAACTAATGTGGCGGCATGCTTACCCGAAGCCAGGCCCAGGCCGGCAGCCTCTACGCCGATAAATTTTACTTTTTTGTCTTTGAAAAAGGGATAGAACAGGCCCATGGCATTACTGCCGCCGCCCACGCAAGCCACCAGATAATCCGGCAGCCTGCCTTCTTTTTTTAAAACCTGCTGCCTGGCCTCGCGGCCGATTATTGACTGAAAATCCCTGACCATCATCGGATAGGGATGCGGCCCGACTACTGAGCCGATAATGTAATGCGTGTTGCTGACATTGGTCACCCAGTCTCTTAAGGCCTCGGTAGTGGCGTCCTTTAATGTTCGCGAGCCGCTTGTTACCGGAATCACCCGGCTGCCTAACAATTTCATCCGAAAGACATTTAATCTCTGGCGGCAGATATCCGCCTCGCCCATATAAATATCGCACTCCAGGCCAAACATTGCCGCTACTGTCGCCGTAGCCACGCCATGCTGTCCGGCCCCGGTCTCGGCGATAATGCGGCTTTTTTTCATCCGCAGCGCCAGCAATACCTGGCCCAGGGTATTATTAATTTTATGCGCGCCGGTATGCAGCAAGTCCTCTCTCTTAAGGTATATTTTATCTATACCTAAATAGCTACTCAAATTCCGCGCCAGATATAACGGCGTGGGCCGGCCGGCGTATTCCTTTAGGTAATAACTAAGCTCCTGGGTAAATTTCCTGTCGCGCCTGGCCTTTTGATATTCTCTTTCCAGCTGGTCTAAGGCGTAAATGAGCGTCTCGGAGACAAACCTGCCCCCAAACCCGTTAAAATGCCCTCTTTTATCCGGTAACATACCATCTTCTCCTAAAATACTCAAGACCCGGTCTTGACAAGGGGCGCAAGACCCGGTCTTGATTTGGCGGCGCTAATAAAATCCCTCACCTTTTTCTGGTCTTTCTTGCCCGGCCTTATTTCTACAGAACTGGAGACATCCACCCAGGCCGGATGGAGAATTTTTATTGCCGCTTGCACATTATTCCTGGCCAGGCCGCCGGATAAAAATATCGGCTGTTTTAAATCAGCGACGATGTCTTTTAACAATTCCCAATTAAAGGCCTTGCCTGTCCCGCCTGCCTTATCTTTGGCAAAAGTGTCAAAAAGATAGGCAAAAGTCCGGTATTTAGCCAGCTCTTTTGGCGCCGGCTTATCCTTTACCCCGCTCTTCGTTGAAAACCATAAACTTGAACGAAGGGCGGGGTTAATCCTGAACGCCTTAATAATCTTATAGCCTTTAAACTTTTGGCAAAACTCCGCGGATTCGGCTCCATGAAATTGTAGTATATCAAGACTGCATAATTTAGCAATATCTTTAATGGTTTTTCCCCTGGCGTTAACAAATACACCAACCTTACTTACATCCTGAGGAAGCTGCCTGATGATGGCCCGGGCCTTCTCCGGCGCAATATAACGCTGGCTTTTGCGATAAAATACAAACCCCAGGGCATCTGCGCCGGCAGCTACCGCAACCTGCGCGTCCTCTAAATTCGTTATCCCGCATATTTTTATTTTTATCATTCTTAACGATCTCCCGCCTCGTAAGATATGGCAAAATTCTCTTACGACAATTTTGCCATACTCGGCGGGATAAGTTCGGCCAAATAACTTAGCTTCGCTTGCCGCAGAAAGCGGCATACCGAGCTTTCCAATAAGCTCGGGTGTTGCCGCAGAAAGCGGCACACCGGCTGTCCCGATAGAGCCGGGTGCTCGCTCGCTAAGTTACGGCCTCACTTACCACCCCATTACCTCTTCCACCTTCTTCTTGATGTCCGGCGCCTGCATAAAAGTCTCGCCGACTAAAACCGCGCTCACGCCTAAAATCTTTAGGAATAATACATCCTGATGGCTCTTGATGCCGCTTTCTATGACTACCACTTTATCTCTGGGGATTAGGGGAAATAACTTCTCGGTGGTTTTAAAATCCACCTCCAAGGTATGCAAATCGCGGTTATTTATTCCGATTAAATTTACGGATTTTAATTTTAAAACCTTTTTTAATTCCTTTTCGGTGTGCACCTCCACCAGGTACTCCATTCCCAGCCCGCAAGTTAGTTCAGTCAATTCCAGCAATTTTTCCTGTGTTAATAAATCGGCGATCAGAAGAATAGCGTCTGCGCCAAAATAACGCGACTCATAAACCTGGTATGGCTCCAGGATAAAATCCTTTCTTAAAACCGGCGTATCAATAAGCGTTTTGGCTTCATTTAGGTAAGAGATATTGCCGCCGAAATAATCTTCTTCGGTTAACACGGAAATTGCCTGCACGCCTGCCTCTTTATAGGCCGAGGCGACTTGGGCAAGGTTAAAATTTTCACGAATTGTGCCGCGGGAAGGCGAGGCCTTCTTTATCTCGGCGATTAAGGAAATCACGCGGGGTTTATGTATCGCTTCCAAAAATGGCCGCGTTGGCGCCAACCCCTGGACCTTGGCCTTTAAATCTTCCTCGGGTAATAGCTGTCTGGCTAAAACAATTTTTTCCTTCTTTTTCTGGATAATCTCTTTTAAAATATCGGGTTTTTTCATCTCTTTTACAGCGAATATTCTTTGAGTAATTCTAATTTCTTTAAAGCCTGCCCTGAGCTGATAGATTCCTCGGCTAATTTCAGGCCGTCTTTGATGGATTTCGCCTTATCCGCGGCGTAGATTGCCGCCGCGGCATTCAATAAAACAATATCGCGCCTGGGGCCGGCTGCGCCCTTTAAGATATCCAGCAAAATCTGGCCATTGCAGGCCGCGTCCCCGCCAACTAAATCCTCTAATTTGCTTTTTTTAATCCCCAGCTCTTCGGGATTCAGTTCAAAACTTTTGATTTTACCCTGATAGGCCTCGCTGATGTATGTCCTGGCGCAGGTAGTAATCTCATCCAGCCCGTCTTCTCCGTGCACCACTAAGGCATGCACTGCGCCCAGCTTACTTAATACCTGGGCTAAAATCTCTACCCAATGCCGGTCATACACGCCCACCAGCTGATGAGTAGCTGCCGCCGGATTGCTTAAGGGGCCGAGAATATTGAACAACGTGCGCTTACCGATTTCCTTTCTGGCCGGCATCGCGTATTTCATCGCCGGGTGCAAATTCGGCGCGAATAAAAAAGCAATCCCGACTTCATCCAGGCAGCGCTCTAATTTTTCCGCCGGCATATTGATATTTACCCCTAACGCCTCCAGTATATCGGCGCTTCCGCAGCGGCTGGATACGGAACGGTTGCCGTGCTTGGCAACGGTAATCCCGCAGCCGCTGGCCACAAACGCAACTGCCGTGGAAACATTAAAAGTCCCCAGCCTGTCCCCGCCTGTGCCGCAGGTATCCAGGATTAAATCCTTGCGGCTATGAATCCTGGTAACATGTTGGCGCATCACGGATACGGCGGCAGTTAGTTCCTCTACTGTTTCCCCTTTTTTGCTCAGCGCAGTCAGAAACAAAACAATCCGCGGCGTCTGGGCATGGCCGGTCATTATCTCTTCCATTGCCTGGCGCATCTGGTCCGCGGTTAAATCCTGGCCTTGATTGAGTTTTTCTATTGCCTGTTCTATCATAATTTTAAGAAATTGGACAAGATATCCTTGCCAACCTTAGTTAAAATAGATTCGGGATGAAATTGCACCCCCCATATTGGCGAGGCCTTATGTTTTAAGCCCATAATCTCGCCTTCTTTTGTCCAGGCGATAATCTCTAAATCGCGGGGCAAACTTTTTTTCTCCACAATTAAGGAGTGGTAACGCGTGCCTATAAAGGGATTGGGCACCCCCTTAAAAATAGTCTGTTTATTATGGTAGATTAAAGAAGTCTTTCCGTGCATCAGGCGCTTGGCTCCGATAATGCGGCCTCCGTAGGCATAGGCAATGGCCTGATGGCCAAGGCACACCCCCAATATGGGAATTACCCCGGAAAATTTCTTAATCACCGCGCAGGAAATCCCTGCTTCTTCCGGCCGGCCCGGCCCGGGCGAAATGACAATTTTTTCCGGCCGCAGCCGCTTAATCTTCTCCAGGGAAATCTTATCATTTCTGAATACCTTTACCTGGACGCCCAGGGCGCCTAAATATTGCACCAGGTTATAGGTAAAGGAATCGTAATTATCAATCATAAGAACCATATCTTAATCTCCCCTAACGAAATCACCAATAACCAATTTCCAATCACCAAATAAATTCCAATATCCAAGAGACCAATAACCAAACTTTTTTTGGTTATTGGGATTTGCTTATTGGTTATTGTTTGGTTATTGTAACTTGGTGTTTGGTTATTTCGCTTCAATATGCCCCTTATTCCTTCTCCCGCCAAATCCTTGCCCCTAATCCCCGCAGTTTTTCTTCTAAATTTTCGTAGCCGCGCTCCAAATGATAAATCCTGGAGACTGACGTCCTGCCCTTGCCGATTAAACCGGCCAATACCAAACACGCGGAGGCGCGTAAATCCGAGGCCATTACCGGCGCGCCGGAAAGATATTTGACGCCCTCCACAATCGCGTGCGGACCTTCCCTTTGGATGCGCGCGCCCATACGGTTCAGTTCGGCGACGTGCATAAACCTGTCCGGATAAATTTTTTCGGTAATCACGCTGATGCCCGCGGTTATCGCCATCAAACTCATTATCTGCGCCTGCATATCGGTAGGAAAACCCGGATAAGGTAACGTAGTGACGTTCACCGGCCTGAGCCTTCTTTTCGGGTACACGCGCAGCGAACTGTCGGCCTTTACAATGCCCGCGCCTGCCTCTTCCAATTTATCAATCAGCGCTCCGAGGTGCTGATAAAAAACATTCTTAATCAGTACATCGCCCCGGGTGATTAAAGAAGCGAGCATAAATGTCCCGGCCTCTATCCGGTCGGGTATAATAGTATGCGTGGCGCCTTTTAGGTGCGCGACCCCTTCTATTTCTATTATCGGGGTGCCGTGGCCTTTTATCCTGGCCCCCATCTTAATTAAAAACTCGGCTAAATCTGCCACCTCCGGCTCGCAGGCCGCAGACTCAATCACGGTCTTTCCCCTGGCTAAAACCGCGGCCATCATTACGTTATCCGTGGCCAAAACCGAGGAACCGAAAATGCCGCCTAAATAGACACTGCCACCTTTAAGCCGCGGGGCATTAGCCACCACATAACCCGACTCCACATTTACCTGGACGCCCAGGGCCCTTATTCCCTTAATATGCAAATCTACCGGCCTTATCCCGATAACGCATCCTCCGGGCAGGGAAACCTTGGCCTTTTTAAACCTGCCTAAAAGCGGCCCCAAAACGCAGAAAGACGCGCGCATTGTGGAAACCAGTTTATAATCGGCAAAAAAACTTTTATTTTTGGTGCTGGTTACGCTTATCTTGCCCTTATCCATTTCCGCGTTCTTGCCCAGCGCGCGTAAAATCTTCAACATCGTATTGACATCGCGCAAATTAGGCGCCGACTTGATCAGGCAGGGCTCATCGGTCAATAATGTCGCTGCCAGTATCGGCAAGACCGCGTTTTTGGCGCCGGAGACCGCTACTTCGCCTTTTAACCTTATGCCGCCTTCTATAACCAGCTTATCCATTTTTGGCTACTATCACTCTTTCTATGTTGTTATAATCCTTAACCGCCTCTAACACGGTAAAATTTCCGTATTTTTGAAAAATTTTCTTTATCTCCCGCGCTTGATTAAAACCTATCTCCATAATAAGCAAGCCGCCTTTTTCTAAATAGCCGCCGGCCTCTTGAATAATCTTGCGATAAAAATCCAGGCCATCCTCTCCGCCGTCCAGGGCCAAGCGCGGCTCGCGCCTTACCTCAGGTTGCAGCTCATCAATCTCGGCAGCGCGCACATAGGCGGGATTGCTGACAATTATATCGTATTTCGTCGTCCGTAGTCCGTCGTTCGCAAAAAGATCGCTTTTAATAAATCTGATATTTTCGCTTACCCCGTTTAATCGGGAATTTTCAAAAGCCACGGCCAAGGCTCTCTGCGAAATATCGGTTGCGGTTACCTCAACGCCGGGCAGCATTTTCGCCAAAGATACGGCGATACAACCCGACCCTGTCCCTATATCTAGTATCCTTAGACTTGTGACTTGTGACTTATGGCTTATGACCAAACTCATTACCTTCTCTACTAACACCTCCGTCTCCGGACGCGGTATCAGCACATCCTGATTAACCTTAAATTCCAAGCCCATAAATTCGCTCTTACCTAAAATATAGGCCAGCGGCTCGCCTTCCATTCTTCTCTTTAATGCCGCGCAAATTAGGCCGCGCTGTTCTTTATTTAAAGACAGGCCTCTATTCAAATATAAGTCCGTCCTGCTGCAATTTAAGATATCAGTAAATAATGTTTCTGTCTCAGTCATTTTCTTATTTAAATTCTGACTAAGTCAAAAGGCAAATGTAAAAAGTCAAAAGTATAACTAAAAAGTAAAAACTTTAAAAACTTTTGAATTTTGCCTTGAACTTTTTACTTTTGACTTTTGAGTTTTGACTTATATTTATGGTTTATTACCATTTGCTTTTTCTCCAGAAGCTTTTATCAGGGCGTCCGAGAGCTCATCCAGGTCGCCCTCTAAGACCGCCTCCAGTTTATGCAGCGTCAGGTTAATGCGATGGTCGCTAACGCGGCGGTCGGGAAAATTATAAGTGCGTATTTTTTCGCTGCGGTCTCCCGAGCCAATCTGTGACTTTCTGGCCTCAGAAATTTTTTTGGCCTCTGCCTGCTGCCTGGCATCCAACAGGCGCGCGCCTAAGATCCTCATAGCCTTGGTCTTGTTTTTTAACTGCGAACGCTCATCCTGGCAGGCGACGGCCATCCCGGTAGGTATATGCGTAATCCGCACCGCCGAATCGGTCTTTTGCATATGCTGGCCGCCGGGGCCGCTGGAGCGGAAGGTATCTATCCTTAAATCCTTCGGCTCAATGACAAAATCCACGTCTTCGGGCTCGGCTAAAACCGCGACAGTAGCGGTAGAAGTGTGAATCCTGCCTTGCGCCTCGGTAGCGGGGACGCGCTGCACGCGATGCACCCCGCTTTCAAACTGCAGCCGCCGATAAACTTCCTTGCCTTTGACGCTAAAGATTATTTCCTTAAACCCGCCGAGCTCGTTGGTATGCACGGACATCGGCTCAATGGCCCATCCTCTTCTTGCCGCGTACTTGGTGTACATCCGGTAAAGGTCGCCGGCAAATAAGCTGGCCTCCAGGCCGCCGGTGCCCTGGCGTATTTCCACAATTACGTCCCGGTCCAATTCCTTGCTTTCGCTAGAGAGGGTATTTTTCAGCTTCTCCTCCAGGTCTATTCTCTTTGCCCTTAAATCCTGGAGTTCCTTTTCGGCTAATTCCAGGAATTGGCGGTCGTGCTTTTCGCCAAGCACCGCCTGCAACTCTTCCATTTCTTTAGCGGCTTTTTTATACTCGCGAAAGAGTAACACCGGGCCTTTTAAGTCCGACAATTCCTTGGCAGACCTATTATACTGCTCCTTATCGGAAATGGCGCTGTAGGAAGCCAAGATATGCTCCAGCTCCTCGTAGCGTTTTTCTAATTTTTCCAGTTGCTCAAACATAAAATGAGCGCATAACTTACGGAGCACGTTACCCGAGCTTATCGGAAAGCTCGGTATGCCGCTTTCTGCGGCAACACCCGAGCTTATCGGAAAGCTCGGTATGCCGCTTTCTGCGGCAACACCCGAGCTTATCGGAA
>Ga0194111_10004480_pt1 | contig 16189 bp, 17 predicted proteins | sample TA2KigC300mmetaG_FD_146194 | JGI IMG/M metagenome (GOLD analysis project Ga0194111, IMG submission 146194) | Freshwater microbial communities from Lake Tanganyika, Tanzania - TA2015033 Kigoma Deep Cast 300m | ecosystem: Environmental > Aquatic > Freshwater > Lake | place: Tanzania: Lake... | reverse complement strand
TCGCCGCAGGGCGCCTTCGCCAGCGTTGCAGCGACCGTTCGGCTGAGCTCACGACGAAGCCTCGGTCGCCCGTGGCGGATGACTTGACCGGTGTTCTAGGGTCAGTAAGGTGGATGGTGTGGTGAGAGGGGAGGCAAAGCATTCCTCGCGGCCGTGGTCGAGCAGGATAGCTCCTCGTACGAGAGAACCTGATGAACGCCGAAGGACGGTCGGAATGCTTTGCACCTGCTACGCCGCAATCGGCGCGTAGAGGTCGAGCAGCAGCTCATCCTCGGCCACACCGAAGGTGGGATTGAGGTGCTCCTCCAGCCATTGATGCGCCGCGCGCCCATGGGGGCTGTCGGACAGCCACTGGACCAGCCGGCCCCAGGTCGGGCTGATGTTTTCGCCCCCTCGGCAGCGCGTGACCGCGTACAGGCCGCCGCCGAACTCCTTCACGGGGACTGCTTCTGTGGATTGCACGTCCGGCCCAACGGTGATCCAGAATTCGTAGCCATAGTTCGGACTGCCAGACGACGGGTTCGGGTTGTTGAAGCCGAAGATGCGGTGATGCGCAAGATCGGCCAGGTAGCTGCGCGGCTCGGCCCATGCAGCGAGCTTCTCGGCAGCCAGGTGCTCCGGGTTTGGGCCGAAGCCGTGGAAGCTGGCGACGCGCAGCGGTTCGATGGTGACGATACGGACGGCGAGGTCGGTCATGGGTGTATCTCCTTGCAATGCGTGGTCTCGCGTCATCACGTGGTACGTATTTGCGTATTGCGTATTGTGTAAAGACGCGATGTTCGCATTCTACGATCAAGTCCCTGACACCTCCTGTCAGGTTTTTTGTGGTAGAATAGGAATACGATGCGCGCCGACCGCCTCCTCTCCCTTCTCATGCTCCTGCAAGCCCGCGGGCGGATGACCGCGCCCACGCTGGCCCGCGAGCTGGAGGTTTCCGAGCGGACGATCTACCGCGACATCGACGCGCTCAGCGCCGCGGGGGTGCCAATCTATAGCGAGGCGGGGCCAGGGGGCGGCTACAGCCTGCTCGACAGCTACCGCACCAACCTGACCGGGCTGACCGAGGGCGAGGTGCGGGCGCTCTTCATGCTCAGCATCCCGCAGCCGCTGGCCGATCTGGGGGTGGGGCCGGAGCTGGCTGCGGCGCTGCGCAAGCTCGCGGCTGCGCTGCCCAGCAGCCGCCGGGCTGACGAGGAACGCGTGCGCCAGCGCTTTCACCTGGATGCTGCCGGCTGGGAACAGGTCGAGGAATCCGCGCCGCACCTGGCGACAGTCCACCAGGCGGTGTGGCACGATCGCCAGCTCCACCTGGCGTATCGCATCGGGCCGCTGAGCGTCCACGTCGAGCAAACCGTTGCTCCCTATGGGCTGGCAGCAAAGGCGGGCGTGTGGCATCTGGTCTACGCAGTCAAGGGCGCGCTCCGCGTCCAGCGCGTGGCCAGCCTGCTCGACGCACGACTCTCAGCCGAATCGTTCGAGCGGCCGGCCGACTTCGACCTGGCGGCCTTCTGGCGCAAGTGGTGCGCAGAGCGGGATATGAGCCAGACGCGTTACGTCGTCATCGTGCGCGTGGCGCCGAGCTTCGTGGCCGAGCTGCCGGTCTACTTCGGCGATCCTGTGCGCCAGCAGATTGCGGAGGCTGGCCCGCCGGATGCCGAGGGCTGGCTTACATTGCGGCTGCCGTTCGAGTCGCTGGAGGCCGCGCGGGCGCGCATTTTGGGTTTCGGCCGGGGGGTCGAGGTGCTGGCGCCGTGGGTGTTGCGCCGAAGCATCCTGGATTACGCAGAGCAGATCGTGGCGCTGTATGCGCGCTGATCTTGCTGCCGGCGCCATGGGGGACATATGCCAACACAACAACCACCAAAGTCCGAGCACTTCGAGCTACACCGGCTGGCGGAGGGGGTCTACGCCGCCATTGCGACCCAGGACAGCGCGGCGTACTGCCAAGGGTTGCCAACTTTCCGAAAGTTGGCAACCCTGCAAGTACAACATCTCGTTCGTTAGGAGGTGGAACATGATGAACAAGAATACAGCTACCTTCACTACGCCGAATAGAGCCGCGCTGAAATTGCTTGCCAGTTTTATGGGGGCGTTGCTATTGATGGCGGTGTTGCTTTTCGGCGGGGCAGGAAGACTGAACTGGACTCTGGGATGGATATTTCTCGCGGCATGGATCGTACCGAAACTGGTTTTTCTCATCATCTTGCGCTGGCGCGATCCTGACCTGCTGATTGAACGCGTTACTCGTCACAAAAACACGCCGCGCTACGACCGAATTGTTGTGCCGATTTACTTCGCGTTTGCATTTGGCACATTCGTTGTTGCCAGCCTCGATGGCGGTCGTTTCCGCTGGTCAGGAGACCTGCCGATACCCTTGATTATCGCGGCGTATATCATCTACCTGTTCGGAAACAGTCTGGCGGGATGGGCGATCAATTCTAATCCATTCTTCTCATCCGAGTCGCGCCTCCAGACAGACCGTGGTCAGCAAGTTACAAGCATCGGCCCCTATCGTTTCATTCGTCATCCCGCTTATTCCGCCGCATCCCTGCTCTGGTTGGTGACAGGTCTGATGCTCGAATCGTGGTGGGCTGTCATCCCAGGCTTTTTGGCTGGATGCATGATGGTCATTCGGACGGTATACGAAGATCGTATGTTGAAGGCTGAACTACCCGGCTACACAGAGTATGCCGCGCTCGTGCGCCATCGCTTGCTGCCGGGTATATGGTAGTACAATGCCAAATGGCCGTACATCGTGAGGTAGATATGCTATCCAGGCTTTCAAGGCACCTTTATTCCTGGACCAGAGGCTGGCTCATTCTGGCGCTCATCGCGGGGTTTGTGATCTTCGAGGTCATCACACTGCCGCGTCTCCAGGCTGCTCCCGGAGGCAATATCGTGTCGTTGGACGCGCAGCTCTTCTACACGCCAGAGCGGGCGTTCGCGACCGTGGCTGCCTACGACGATGCGCGGCGTTTCTGGATTCCGATTTACCTGACGTGGGACGTCGCCAATCCCATCTTCTACACCCTGATCTTCGGCCTGCTCATCTCGTGGCTATTCAGGAGATGCCAACTTTCCGAAAGTTGGCATCTCCTGAACCTGCTGCCGGTCGGCGCGGGGCTGTGCGATCTGGTCGAGAACCTCTGCATCGTGACGCTGCTGGCGGTCTACCCCGCGCAACCCGCGGCCGTTGCCTGGCTTAGCACTATCTGCACGGTGAGCAAGATGAGCTTCTTGGGCGTGAGCACGCTGCTGATCCTGGTTGGGCTGGTCGCGGCCGTGGGGAAGGCGCTTTCGCGAGGCCGCACGGGCACACAATGACGAATGTCGAACGACGGAGGACGGAATGAACAGGAGTAGAGCCATGCCGCCCATCATCGAAGTCCGTAACCTGCGCAAGGCCTACGGCAGCGTCGTCGCCACGGATGACATCAGCTTGGAGGTGCATCCCGGCGAGATCTTCGGGCTGCTGGGGCCGAACGGCGCGGGCAAGACCACCACGCTGGAATGTCTGGAAGGCATCCGCCAGCCCGACCGCGGCGATCTGGCCGTGCTGGGCGTCAACCCCACCCGCCAGCCGGGCAAGCTACGCCGCCTGATCGGCGTGCAGCTCCAGAGCGGCGGCCTGCCGGACGCCATGACGGTGGACGAAGCGATGCGCTTCTTCGCCGCGTATCACGGCGTGGCCCCGCGGCGCGATCTGCTGGCGCGGATGGGGTTGGGCGACAAGCTGGGCGCGCAATACCACCAGCTCTCCATCGGGCTGCGCCGCCGGCTGGCGCTGGCGCTGGCGATCGCCCACAACCCGCCCGTCGTGATCCTGGACGAGCCGACCGCCGGGCTGGACGTGGCCTCGCGCACCGAGCTGCACGCGCTGATGGCCGAGCTGCGTGGGGGCGGAACGGCCATCCTGCTCGCCACCCACGACATGGCCGAGGCCGAAAAGCTGGCCGACCGCGTCGCCATCCTGCTGGCCGGCCGGATCGTCGCCGCCGGCTCGCCGCGCGAGCTGACCGCGACCGGCGCGGGCCTCACGAAGGTCTCCGTCCGCTCGGAAGAGGCGCGGCTCTTACGCGAGAACGGACACTTTCCGGCCGTGCAGCAGCGGACGGTCAAAGAGGACTATGCCATCTACTTCAGCACGGATCCCGGCCCCACGGTGGCCGCGATCCTGGACTATCTCCGCGACCACGCCGACCGGCTGATTGACCTGCGCGTCGAGCGGCCCTCGCTGGAGGAGCGGTTTCTGGAGATCATGGGGGTCAGCGCCCATAGGCATCAAGCTAAGGAATGAGAATTAAATAACTGTCCCCTTTGGCAAGGCTCGGTAGTTCCACTGGGGCAGCACGTCGTCAAAAACGATCCGCATGTTAGTCTTGAAGTCGTCAGCGACTTTGCGGCCAGTCTGATAAACGGTCTCGATGATGTCGACCACGACTTGCAGGCCTTTGCGGGTGTGGGTCTTTTCCATCAGTTCTTTGACCAGCGCAACACTGGTAAAGATCACACCCTGGCAGGCCCGGGTGACGTGCGGAAACAAACGATGCTCAATCGGGTTGTACTTGGAACAGTAGGGCGGGTAGTGGGCGATACGGATTTCGAGGCCCAGTTCATCGGCGAGTTTCTGGAGGTCTTCCTTGAAGATGTAGTAATGGCTATTGTTGCTCCCGCCACCATCGCAGAGGCCCAGCAGCGCCGTGGCCCGCGGATAGTCGTAGCGCCCGTGATTGAGCCACCACGCCCGGATACAGGCACAGGCGAACTCGCTGGTGTCTTTGCTGATCCCCAAATGGAGATAGCCGCGGTTGCGCTGGACATCGAAAATGCCATGCGGAATGATAAGCCCTTCCGCCTCGCTGGTGAAGTCATGGTCATAGGTGTGTAGTTCTGCGCGGGTATAGAGGTGGCCGTCCCGATACAAGTTGCCCAGATACTCCTTTTTCTTGGTGTCGAAGCTGATCATCGGGTTGCCGGCCGCCCGAAACTCGGCTTTGAGGGCGCTGATCTTTTCAAATTGCGCATCGCGGTGGGGGACCGTTTTCAGCGTTTGCTTTTTCTGCGCCTTGCGCCGCCGATAATGGTGCTTCTTGAGCAACTTCCGCACGACGCTCTTGCTCACCTGCACCTGCTGGTGCTCGGCCAACAGTGTGGCGATCGCCTGCGGCGTCAAATCCGTCCAGACCACCTGCGCATCCATCGGATCGCCAGCCGTGTACTCTTTGAGCACCGCCAGAAACTGGGTGTCGATGTCTGGATACTTGGTGTCATAGCGCTTACGTCCACCGCCAGGTTGGCGCACAGCCGGTTCGGGTTGAGGGTGTTCTGGCAACCCGAGCAGGTCATGCAACCCGCGCCGCACTGTCTTGACACTACACCCCAGCACCTGGGCGATGTAGCGCCGGCCCTCGGGGGGCAATTTCAGCGCTTCAATGGCGGCATACCGCCGCCGGTCTTTTTCGTTCAAAGTGGCGGCATACTTGTGCATCGCCAGTTCGATTTCCGAGCTATAGATCTGCATGCAGGTGCTCCTAATCGTTGAGTGGTGCGGTGATCCGACCCAGGCACAGCATAACCCCGAGACCGCTGGAACGCAAGAACGCTCAGGCCACCGGACAGTTATTTAATTCTCGTTCCCAAGCCTTTCGGCAGCTCACCGCCGGTCTGTGACCGGCGGCCGGGGCGCGGCAACTGCTTACGGCAGGCAGTGTACTTCCCGGTCGAGCAGCCCCGACGCCCCATTGCTGGCGACGGTCCCGCCAGAAGCGGCCAAACAAGCGGTCAAGGCGGGGTCGCAGACCCCTTACAAGCGCGCGATGAGACCAGAACGACCTTAGCTTGATGCCTATGGGGTCAGCGCCCCACGGAGCGCCGACCCCATGGGAGGCCCCCGATGAACGCCTACATGATCCATTTGGCCTTCGAATTCAAGACCGGCCTGCGCAACGCCACGCTGCTGCTGATGAACTACCTGTTCCCGCTGGGCTTCTACGTCCTGATGGGGCTGGTGATGACGCAGGTCAACCCCGCGTTTCGGGAGACCATGATCCCCAGCCTGGTCATCTTCATCGCGCTGGCGAGCACGGTGCTGGGCCTGCCTTCGCCCCTGGTGGAGCAGCGGGAGGCCGGCATCTTCCGCACCTACAAGATCAACGGCGTGCCCGCGCCGGCCATCCTGATCATCCCGGCCCTGAGCACCATCTTCCACGCGGTGATCGCGTCGGGCATCATGGTCGCGACAGCCGGGCCGCTGTTCGGGGCCAGCCTGCCGATGAACTGGGCCGCGTTCATCCTGATCAGCCTGCTCACCATCGCCGCGTTCGCCGCCCTGGGTGCCCTGATCGGCGTGGCATCGGCCAACTCGCGGGCGACTGTGCTCTGGTCGCAGCTCATCTTCCTGCCCGCGATGCTGATCGGCGGGCTGATGCTGCCGCTCAGCTTCATCCCGAAGGCGATGCTCCCCTTCTCCAGCCTGCTGCCGCCGGCGCACGCCATGCAGGCGCTGGTCGGGCTGGCCTACGGGCAGGAGACGGTGTGGAATCCAACCGTCTCGGCCGCAATTCTGCTGGCGACCGCGCTCCTGGGGTTCGGGCTGGCGGTCTATCTCTTCGATTGGGATCGCGTCAACCGGGCGCGCCGCGGCCATCCGCTGATGGCGCTGCTCGTGCTCGTGCCGTATGTTGTGGGGATGTTTGTGGGTTAGCCGATCCAGCAAGAACAGAGGATGGCATGAAATACCGAGTTCATCGCTTCGACATCAGGATGACAGCCGGCCAAAGCAAGCTCGAACAATTCCTGAACAGCCTGGAGGGCGAGATCGTCGCGATCCTACCGAACGTTACGGTCTCGTTCATGTGGGCGCACCGCGTGGATTTCGTTCTCATTGTCGAAAAGGTGAAATGAGCGCGTAGGGTGGCGCCATGACAAAGCGTGCCAGAACCCTCATCGCTGCGGTGATCGGGCTGGCGCTCGGGGCCGCGGCCGGTTCGCTGGTTGGTCGGTGGGCGCGATCCGACAACACGCCGTTCTTCATCGCGCTCGGCGCGTTGATGGGGCTGTGCGGCGGGTTGGCGTGGGCCAGGATTTTCCGGCCGCTCGTGCTCGCGATTGTCGGGCTGTTGGCTTCGCTGCTGCTCGCGGTCGTGTTCACGCCGCCGCGCGCGCCGATCGCAAACCGGGCCCCTGAGCCAACCGCTGCCGCGTCCCCTGCGCCGCGGGCCGATGGCCTGACCGCCGAGCAGGCCGCGACCCTCGCGAGCCTGCGGAAGGTAGACGACTACCCGCTCTACACGATGCGGTACGGCAGTATGGTTCGTAGTGGCGACTTCAGTCGCTTGTCACAGTCGCGAACGACTGAAGTCGTTACTACGAACACCCCATGGGCCTGCTCCCTCTTCGCCGCGCTGGGCGACCCCAATAACCGGCTCTTCGGCCGCAACTTCGACTGGCGCTACAGTCCCGCGCTGCTGCTCTTCACCGACCGGCCCGCCGCGGGCGGCTACGCATCGGTCTCGATGGTGGACCTCGAGTATCTCGGTTTCGCTGACCGGACGGTTGACCTGACGAAGCTGCCGTTGGCCGGGCGCCGCAACCTGCTCGGTGCGCCAGCCCTGCCGGCCGATGGCATGAACGAGGCGGGCATGGCTGTAGGCATGGCCGCAGTGCCCTCCGGCGACGAGCGCCGCGACCCTGGCAGGCCTACCATTAACTCACCGACGGTGATGCGCGAGCTCCTCGACCATGCGGGCAACGTGGATGAGGCCGTGGCAATCCTGAAGGGGTATAATATCGCCTGGGCGGGCGGCCCACCGCTTCACTACCTGGTGGCCGACCGCTCGGGCCGCGCCGCGCTGGTGGAGTTCCACGGCGACGAGATCGTCGTCCTGCCCAACGCCGGCCCCTGGCACGCGGCCACCAACTTCACGCGCAGCGCGGTGGCGGGCGACGCCGCGGGCCAGTGCCCGCGCTACGACACCCTCGTCCAGCGGCTGACGGCTGCGGGCGGCGCGCTCAAACCACGTGATGCGCTCAGCCTCCTCCAGGCCGTGGCACAGACTGAGAGCGCGACGCAGTGGTCGGTGGTCTATGGCCTGAGCACTGGACAGGTGGATGTGGTGATGGGGCGCAAGTACCGCCAGACACACACCTTCAGGCTCACAGCCGAGGGCGTGCTTTCGCGCTGACATCGCCAACGCGAAACAGTGACGTATCCAAAGACGGACGCGCATGTTCATTCCTTTCGTTCTCTAGCCGCAAGGGGGATCGCCATGACACCAGAGATCAAACGGCAGGTGTGGGCCTGGATCCGCGGCGCGTTCCTGGGGCTGATCGGCTATGCGGCCGCCATCCTGTTGGCCGCAGGGCGATGGGGCTGGCTCTGGGGCTGGAAATGCCCTGAGAGAAGTCAGATTTTCACCGCAGAGCACGCAGAGTGCGCTGAGAGAGCTGAGAGAGCTGAGAGAGCTGAGAGAGCTGACAAAACTCGGCGTCCTCTGCGCCCTCTGCGGTAAGATGGCGGCTTTTCTGCTCTGGCCCAGCTCAACGTTTTCGACGACGCCACCAGGAGATCGCCACACAAGCGACAACTATCGTGAGGAAGACCGCCACGACGATCGGGTTGTCGCTGGACAGGCCCGCGAGCGGCTCTTTCAAGCCGGGCAGCCACCGATCGAATGCCTCGGAGACCCCTAATTTTGTGGCGGCGACAAGCAAGCTTGCTACAATCCCGACTGCCACAAGGCCGATCGCGGCAATGATCCCGGCGCGACGTGCCCGCCCTGCGTAAGCGACCGAGGTGCCGGTGTCTATGTGTCCGGTCAGGATGGCCTTTGCCAGCCCGCCGGCCTCGGCCTGCCAGAATTCCACCTCGGGTGGGATGACCTGTTGACCGAAGGTGTTAACGTCGAAGAATGCCCGCACATGGGCCTTGCCTTCCTGCACCCGTACTTCGTTGGTGACGACGGCCTGCCACCCGCGCGGTGTGAGAGAGATAAGCGAGCCCCAGCGCGAGCCACGGCTGTAGCGCGCATCGTCCAGCTTCCGGTAGCCGATCCCTTCCAAGTAACGGCCAGTCCGTACTCTCACCGTACCTTCGGTTTCCGGCGCAGTGAACTCCAGCGTCAGGCGCAGGCGGTGACGTCCCGGTTGCGTGACCTCCAGGTGCACTCTTGGTTCATCGCTCGGTGGCGGCACGCCCCGGCCCTCCTGGATGGAGCGGACGATTAGGTCAATGTTGAAGCAGACGACCGCCAGCGTGCCATCTTCCAGTCGGCGCGTCTCGAAGATGTCAAAGACGTGGCCATTCTCTTCCGCCGCTCGACGGCCTACCGCTTCCCAGCCTGCCACTTGAAGCAAAGCGAACTCCTCGTCCAGGCTGAGCACAGGGAAGGCCGTTGCAATTGATCGTCCATCGCCCGCGGCGACCAGCGCGTCCAGCCAGCCCTGGACGAAACAGCGGTGCCGCTCTGCCTGCATTGCATCGCCCAGCCGCTCATACGCGGCGGACGCGGCCATATGGGCACGGAGAAAAGTCGGGTTCAGCGTCAGGACGGCCTCAGCTTCTGCGGCGATGCGGCGGTTGTCACTGCCAGAGACAGCCTCGCGCAGGCGCGCCAGGGCAGAAGGCAGTTCACCCTTCTGAGCGTAGGGGTCGTGCTCCAGGGATTCGGCGTATGCCTGGCGCAACGCTATGAAATCGGCTGATTCAGGGTTCTGCAGGGCTTTCTGAACTTGCACGAGTGTCATCGGCGCACCCTCCTATCACGTCAGGCGAGGAAACAGCCACAAGTTCAGACCGTGGGGAGCGATGTTAGTGCGCGGTCTGAAGCTTCAAGAGCATCATAGCACGACGCGCGTGTCATGTCAATAGTCAGATTCCGCTTACCGCGGCGAGCATCGGTGTGCCGCCGTTGCCGTTAATCAGTGTGCCGCCGTCCAGGACGAGGAGAGACTCCACTCCTTGCCCCCTGGCGGTGTCCGCGAGCGTCAGGGGGCAGTGGCTGCTTCTCAGCCTTGCCGCGCCGCGGCGACTGCGGCCCGGATCTGGGCGGCGTGCTCCTTGATGTGACCCGGCAATTCGAGCGGCGCCAACAGGTCCCCTTGTGCGCGACAAAAGCCGGTGGGAGCGCATCGAGCATAGCCGCGGTTTCCGCCAGGCGGCGCTTGAAAGACGCGGTCAGCTCAGTCAATGCGGGCGTGACCCGGCGATGGCTTGAATGCGCGCAGCCACGATGGTGGGATTCTTGAGCGATCCGACCATCACTCGTCGTCGTTCAGCACATCGTCGATCCAGATGTAGTTCTCGATCTCACCGGCGATCAGGTGCGTGATGACCTCGAGCACGCTCCATTCGCGACCCGCGGGGGCCTGGGCCCAGTCGTTCTCGAAAACTCTCATCAAGGCACAAGAACATGACCTTCACATCGCGCCCCTACCACCACCTCACCGACTACCCACGCGTGAGCGCCTTCCTCATCGCCCACCACCAACCCGGCAACCGGGACGGCAACTGGCTCGAACCGGCCTGGGAGTATATGCACTTCCACCCGGCGCTGGACAGCGCAGCCCTGGAGAAGATCGGCATTTGGGAAGAAGGCGGGGAGATCGTTGCGGTGGCCCATCACGAATGGTCGCTGGGCGAGGCGTTTTTCCAGTTCCACCCCGCCTATCGCCATCTGCGGGAGGAGATGCTCGATTACGCCGAAGCCAACCTGGCCAAGGATCTGTTCGGCAGCGGTACGGCGGTCGGCCAGACGGTGCGCGTCAAGGATCAGACGCTGCGGGTGGTCGGTGTGCTGGCCGCCAAGGGGGGCGGCGGCATGACCTCGGTTGACGATCAGCTCTTCGCGCCGATCAGCTTCGTGCAACAGCGCCTGTTCGGGGCGCGCACGCCGGACGGCAACAGTTATCGCGTGGCAAGCATCATGCTTTCCGCGCGCAATGGCGACGACATCAACGCCATCCAGGATCGGATCACGGTCCTGCTGCGTGAGCGCCATCACCTCAAGGCCGATGGCAGCGGCGACGACTTCTCGGTGATGAATCAGGCCTCCATGCTGAGCACGCTGAACAACATCACCTCCATCCTGACCGCCTTCCTGGCCGCGATTGCCGGCATCTCTCTGCTGGTGGGCGGGATCGGCATCATGAACATCATGCTGGTCAGCGTCACCGAGCGGACGAAGGAGATCGGCCTGCGCAAAGCCGTCGGCGCGCGGGGACGGGATATCCTGCTGCAATTCATCGTCGAGGCGTCGGTGGTCAGCGTGACCGGCGGCATCATCGGGCTGGCGTTGGGGGCGCTGATCGCCGGCCTGGTAACGCTCAGCGGCGTGCTGACGGCCACGGTGAGCCTGAGTTCTGTGGCGCTCGCCCTGGGCTTCTCGCTGGCCGTGGGGTTGTTCTTCGGCATCTATCCGGCCCGCCGCGCCGCGCGGCTCAACCCGATTGATGCGCTGCGGTACGAATAAGCGCCTGGCGGGCCGCCGCACCGGCCGGCGGCGTTGGCAGATGGCCTGGCCACCGCAGTGATGGCGCTTGGCCCCGCGGCGGGCCTGCGCCTGATCGAATCGGTGGCAGGCTGTCGCGCCACGCTGGTGCTCAAAGAGCTGCGGCGCGTGGAATCCGCTGCCTGAGTGATCTCCTACCTTATCCTCGCTGGTTCGGCAACTCATTAGCCACTCGAACAATAACAAGGTTCTCCAGGTGGCCGATGCGCTGCCGAGTGACTTGCTGTACGCTGGCAGTTGTCCCAACGCGTCACTTTCGAGAAGCGTATGATGTCGAGACAAACAAGGGCCTTCATCGTCGCAGTGGTCGGGCTGGCGGTCGGCGCCGCGCTGGGCTGGCTCGCCGGCTGGCTGATCCGCTCCGACAACGCGCCGTTCCTTGTCGCGCTCGGCGCGGTGGTGGGGATGTGGGGCGGGTTGGCTTGGGCCAGGATTATGCGGCTGCTCGTGCTCGCGGTCGGTGGACTGCTGGCCTTGTTGTTGCTCCTGGTCGTGTTGACGCCGCCGCGCGCGCCGATCCAGGCGCCCGCCCCGCCGCCGACCGCGGCCGCGTCGCCGGCCCCGCGGGCCGATGGCCTGACCGCCGACCAGTCCGCGACGCTGGAGAGCCTGCGGAAGGTGGATGAGTATCCGCTGTATACGATGCGGTATCAGGCCGGGCGACCGAGGTCGCAGCAACATCTACCAAGTCGCCCTACGGCGACTGACGATAGCCTGCGAAGGCAGGCTTCGCAACGGTTGCAGCGGTTTCAACCGCCCGGCGAGGATACCTCGAACTCCTCCTTCGCCTGCTCCCTACCAAGTCGCCCTACGGCGACTGACGATAGCCTGCGAAGGCAGGCTTCGCAACGGTTGCAGCGGTTTCAACCGCCCGGCGAGGATACCTCGAACTCCTCCTTCGCCTGCTCCCTCTTCGCCGCGCTGGGCGACGCCGAAGACCGGCTCTTCGGGCGCAACTTCGACTGGCGCTACAGCCCCGCGTTGCTGCTCTTCACCGACCGGCCCGCGGCGGGCGGCTACGCGTCGATCTCGATGGTGGATCTGGCTTATTTCAGCTTCGGCGACCAGGTCAAAGACCTGACGACGCTGCCACTGGCCGCGCGGCGACCGCTGCTCGACGCGCCGGGCTGGCCGTTCGACGGCATGAACGCGGCGGGCGTGGCCGTGGGCATGGCCGCGGTGCCCCAGGCCGACGAGCGTCACGACCCCGGTAAGCCGAGCATTGACTCGCTGGCGGTGATGCGCGAAATCCTCGACCGCGCGGGCAACGTGGATGAGGCGGTCGCGATCCTCAAGGGGTATAATATCGCCTGGGAAGACGGCCCGCCGCTCCACTACCTGGTGGCCGACCGCGGGGGCCGCGCCGCGCTGGTCGAGTTCTATGGCGGGGAGATCGCTGTTTTGCTCAACGCCGGACCCTGGCACGCGATGACCAACTTCACGCGCAGCGCGGTCGCAGGTGACGCCGCGGGTCAGTGCCATCGCTACGATACCCTCATCCGGCGGTTGACCGACACGAGCGGTACCCTCAGTTCTCGCGGCGCGCTCGGCCTCCTCCAGGCCGTGGCGCAGACCGACAGCACGCAGTGGTCGGTGGTGTATGGCATGAGCACGGGGCGGGTGGAGGTGGTGATGGGGCGCAGCTACGGTCAGGTCTACACGTTTCGGCTTGGCGAGAGGTAATGCGATGACCACGTTCCAACTCATTAGAGATTATAGGGATTTAGCAGGCCAGCGGTTCATGGCTCCATGGCCTGAAGGTGAGTCTGAAGTTGTGCAAAGCACAACAGGTTTCCATCACCTTGTCCCGAAAGCCCGCTTTCCAATTGCGGATTTCATCCTTCACAATCCGATAGCGTTTGACGCCGCCGATAGCGTGTTCAATCTGGATGCGGAGCGCCGCAATCGCTTGATTGTCCAGGCGGGTTTCGGGCGGCAGGTCGTGGCCGCGGGGTTTCTTTTGTGGCTGGAGGATGAGCACCTCGGCCAGCGTGAAGCCCTGAAACCCGATGTCTTGCAGCAAGACGCTGTTCGCGGGCAAGGTATAGCCGGCTTCATCGGCGGCGCGCTTGTCATGTTTTGTGCCTTCACAGGTTTGACTCAAGAAGATCACCCGGCTGTCCGGATTGATCACCACGATGTTCTTGAGCGTGTGGTGCTTCTTCTTGCCGCTGTAGTACAGGCGGCGGGCGGTGGCGTCCGTGGGGCGCGGGATGGGGCGTTCGGTGCCATCCTGCCAAAAGATCAGGGTGGCCTCCGTCTCCGGTGTAAACGTTGTCGCAGTCCGGGCGGGGTGGGCGCCGAGCGCGGCCAGGGCTTGATTCAGGAGTGGATGCAGGAGGTGAATCCATTGGTTGGCATCCGGCTGCGCCATCCCGAACAACACCCCATGCGCCGTTTGGAGGGAGTTCTGCTTCAAGTACACCAAGATGAACAATAGCTTGTCTTCGATGGTCGGCAACGGCGAATTCTTATAAGCGCTATAGGCGCGCTTACCGCGCGGCCGGCCGGCGAGCGTGAATTTGGCCGTATACGCCACAAATTCGGCTCGAAAAGCTGGCAGCAGCGCTTGAAACTCTTCGACGGTATAGGCTGTCATGGCTAAGAACTGGTCGGCGTGTTGCGCTAACGAGGCATAGGTGAGCATCGGATCAGACTCCTGGCAAGTGGGATAGATAGGTGTGTAGTATACGCCGCGGTAAACCGTTGTCCAAACAAATCCCTATAATCTCTATTATCTTCCTGCTGGCCTCGGCTGGCATCGTCTACGTGTCGCGCGCACCGCTGCGGAGTCCAGGCTCGCACGGCTTCCATCGTTTCTGGGCTTGGGAGGCGATCCTGGCACTGGCCGTGTTGAACCTACCGGTCTGGTTTTACAAGCCATTGGCCTGGCATCAGATCATCTCGTGGCTGCTGCTGATCGTCTGCGTCGTCCCGCTCGTGCTCGGCGTGCGGCTGCTGCGCCGGGCCAGGCGGGCGCGCGCCGAGCGCGCCGACGCCGCGCTCCTGGGCTTCGAGAAGACTGCCGAACTGGTGACGAGCGGCGTCTACCACTATATTCGCCACCCGATGTACAGCTCGTTGCTGCTGCTGGCATGGGGCATCTTCTTCAAGGCGCCGTCGTGGCCGGGCCTTGCGCTGGCCGCGGTCGCCGCCGGCTGCCTGGTCGCCACCGCCAAGACCGAGGAACGAGAAAACGCGCGCTTCTTCGGGCCGAGCTACGAAAGCTACATGAAACAGACGCGGATGTTCATCCCGTTCGTTCTATAGCAGCGGAGGTGGATCGCAATGACACCGGAAATCAAACGCCGGGTGCTTGTCTGGATACGAGGCGCGTTCCTGGGGCTGATCGGCTACGCGGCCGTGATCCTGCTGGCCGCGGGGCGGTGGGACTGGCTCTGGGGCTGGGTCTACATCGGGCTGCTGGCGGCCGCGCTGGCCGCGCACCCGCTCGTCTTGATACCGATCAACCCGGCGCTGCTGGCCGACCGCTCGCACGGGATGCGGCAGCCCGGCGCCAGGCGTTGGGACATCGCGCTTGTGATCCTGGCGTCTCTGTTCTTCCTGTCCAGCATGATCGTCGGCGGGCTGGACGCGCGCCTCGGCTGGACGGGAGCGGCGCCGTTGTGGGTGCATCTGGTCGGCGTCGCGCTTTTCGTCGTGGGCTGGGCGATCTTCTTGTGGGCCATGGCCTGCAATCCATTCTTCTCCGAGAGCGTGCGCATCCAGGAGGGGCATCGCGTGGCCGAACGCGGCCCCTATTGCATGGTGCGCCATCCGGGCTATGCGGGCGCCTGCCTCGGCCTCGTGGCCCAGCCTTTGCTGTTCGGCTCGTGGCCGGCAGTCATCCCTGCCGCCCTGGCCGTGGCCGCCTACGTCGTGCGCACCGCGCTGGAAGACAGGACGCTACGGGCCGAGCTGCCCGGCTACGCGGCATACACCCAGCGGACGCGCTATCGGGTGCTGCCGGGGGTGTGGTAGGCGGATTTGACATGGCGGTGTTCAGCGCAAAGGTAATAGCACAGAAACCGATATAGGCTCCACGGACATTTTCCTGGTAGGCGAAGAGGATTGCCACGAGGACAAAGTGCGAGTGGCCGGCGCGGCCAAGGCGCCCGACTACGCCTTCCGCATCGGCAAGGAGCGCAAGGAGGCGGGCCTACAAAAAACGCGCCCTGATGGCTATCTGAGTTTCATCACGCCTGATACCTTTTGGAACATTGACTCTCGCGTCAAACAAACGACGTGGATGAAGCGTCCCCAACTCATTGTCGGCTATCTTGCTAACGAAAAGGCTCAGGTGCACCATCAACTTCGCCGACCCCGCGGACGTCGCGCGGCACGACCGGATGGTCAGCCTGGTCACGCAGATGCTCGACCTGCACCGGCGGCTGACCGCGGAAGGGGTCCCGCACGAGAAGACCGCGCTCCAGCGGCGGATCGAGATGACGGATCGGCAAATTGACCAGTTGGTGTATGAGCTGTATGGGTTGACGACGGAGGAGATCGCGGCGGTAGAGGGGGCGTGAGGGTTTGGAGCACGAAGCCACGAAAGTCGCACGAAGACACGAAGCGCGAAGGACACGAAGCGCGAAGGACACGAAGAATGACCTCTGCAGCGAGCCCCTTCGTGCTTCGTGTCCTTCGCGGGTCTTCGCGCCTTCGCGATCCAAACACCCCCG
>Ga0194111_10004479_pt1 | contig 16189 bp, 14 predicted proteins | sample TA2KigC300mmetaG_FD_146194 | JGI IMG/M metagenome (GOLD analysis project Ga0194111, IMG submission 146194) | Freshwater microbial communities from Lake Tanganyika, Tanzania - TA2015033 Kigoma Deep Cast 300m | ecosystem: Environmental > Aquatic > Freshwater > Lake | place: Tanzania: Lake... | reverse complement strand
TCACACCCGCGAAGGCGTTATATGGCGGATTGCCGATAATCACCAAGATCGGCGTGTCACGCTTCACGTGCTCGGCAGCATCCCGCTCCTCCTCCAGCTCAGGAAAACCGAGATGCTCCTTTGGTCCTTTGGGTGGTTCCCAACCGGTGAGCGCGTTCGTCAGGTACACTCCAATGCGTTCGTGTCCCTCGTCAGCGAGGGGCGCGCCAAGGTTCTGTAGCAACAGCCCAAGCTGCAGATGAGATACTACAAACGGCGCCGGGAGAATCTCGAAGCCGAAGACACGCTTCATTGCTGCCTCTTTCACGTCGCTCGCCACGAGGGCATCTCCGCCTTTTGCCTTCAGCGTTTCGGCTATGCGCTTGAGCACTTCCACCAAATAGGCGCCCGTGCCGCAGCACGGGTCAAGCACGTACACACGCTTGTCCGCCAGGCCATCCTTCAGCCCCAGCTCTGTCCTGAGCACCGTGTCCACCCGTGCCACCATATACTGGACAATCTCCCGCGGTGTGTACCAAACGCCGAGTTCTTTCCGCAACTCAGGGTCAAACGCCTCGAGAAACGGTTCGTAGAAATATTGCACCGCGTGTTCTTCCTCAAACCTCGAGAAGAATTCACTCGGAACGACACGGTTGAGGGTGGATGCAGTCCAGTCCAATACTTCAGAGAGCCTCAGTTGATCAAGCTGTCCCGGCTCGGCCAGCTCGTGAAACAATTTTCGCAGCACCGGAACGCGCAGATGATGGGCGGTTGTGCGCCAGTCAAAGATCGCTCGTCCCTTCGTGTTTCTATGTTGTTTACTGCAGAGCACCCACGCTGAGAAGATTCCATAGAAGAGGGTCTGCACAAGGGACGACCTGAAAAAATGCTCGCCTTTTGGACCCTGGAATTTCAAGCCAAGCGCGTCCTCCAGTGCGGAGCGAACGTTTGCAACTGCCGGCATCTCCCCTTTCTCGGTCCTAACCTTCGCGTCACGAGCGTATGAGGCAAGAAACCAGGCAACATCCTTCGGGTCACCAAGGGGCGCTGCATGGAGCATGACCCGCTTGATGTAGTCGACGAATCTCGGTCCCAGGTCGTCAGCGGTCCTCCGCGGGTGCGACGCGGCAAGCCAGAACTGCTCCTCGTCTCCGGCAAAGTGGAAAGCTTCGAGCATCGTGGGCTTGCCCGCAGCATCCATTCCTATCAGCAGAAAGTCTCTATAGTTCGTTACCAGCACCAACCTATATCGCCTGGCATACCTCTCCGCCTGATCACTTCGCGCCGTCTTCGAGACATCTTCCTGTGGAGATTTCACTTCTATCACTCCACGCGCAGGAACCTGCCCTCGCAACGGCTCCAGATCGGACACCTTCTCAAATTGCTCAGCTGTGAACAACCCGCCGTCAGGCATTCCAGCCCCGCGATTCTTCAGGCCCAGGAAGCATCTCACCTTCGGTTTGAGCGTTTTGCCTATTTCATTGAACAAGTTTGAAAGATAAGTGTAGCGAGAGGTCTCGCCCACCACAGCACCGGAGGCCCGGGTTTCGGCTAGCTGCTTGAGGTATGTCTCGACGGGATTCATGCCGAATCAGGATTGCGATTCCGCCCTTAATCTATTGGATTTTGAACCAAAATCAATCATTGCCTCAATACGGATTGGTGAGAAAGTAATACAAGAACGTGAACCCAAGAAACCAGTACACGCCGCGCATCAAAACAGGATGGCGTCTCTTGACATAGTGCCAAAGCTGAGAAAGCACGATCATCAACAGCGTGAAGCCAACCAAGACGGCAATCGTGGGCGCAGTGCTCAGCCGCAATCCCCACCACACGGTCATGTTGAATTCCGGATTGACCACCCAGCCGTAGAGAACGACAAGATGAGCGATGTACACGACAAATGACTCGACCCCCAGAACGATGAGCCACTTCGGCATCCAGACATCGACGACTTCCCGGTGAACGACGAGGCTCTCGAAAAGCCAGAGACTTGCCAGGAGCACAAACAGCACGCCCAGACGAATCCAGAAGTAGTTCGGGCTGGTATTCCAGAAGTTGTATTCAGGAAATGTCCGGTACGGGAGCCAGTCAAGCGCATGGCCAGCGACAATGAGAAGAAGTCCCACAATTGTGAGGTTTCGCACAAACTTGTCCTCTTTGCCTTCCTGAGCACAGCGCAGGAAGCGCCAGGCCATCACTGTTCCGGCAAGAACAAAAGCCGAGTTTGGGAAAAGTGGATATGGCGATCCCCCAACGCCATTCAGTCCCATTGCCACGAAATCCGGGAGACGATCGCTCAATTCCTTTGACCAGAAGAACGGAGTCGTGTACACGAAAAAGATCAGGAGAGCGATAACCACGCGGACGAAGAGAGTTTCAGAGCGCAGCACAACCAAGAGCAACCGGAGCCCAAGAAGCGTCAGGCCGATACATTGAAGGACGTCGAAGGAAAAGAACGCCGTCCATTGCTGGGGCGTCGACTGCTCGAGGATCTTCTTGAGCGAGAAAAACGGAATATGCAGGGCGTAGCCGATACCGATGAGCAGCAGCATCCGTCCCGCCCGCCGCCAGAAGGCAGGAGTGAACGAGAGCAGCAGTTCCCATCGCCGCTGTGTTGCAATGGCAAAGGCGAAACCGGCGCCAAAGAGAAATCCCGGTCCTGTGATGCCGTGTGCCAGCTCGTGCAAGGTAAAGAGAGGCGATCGCTGGGACTCTGGCGTCAGGAGGGCGCGCAGCACGTGCCCTTCAACCATGAACAGAACAATCAGTCCACGATAGAGATCGAGGAACCGGTAGCGTTGAGGTCGTGTCACACAGCGCCCATCACGGCATTGATGGCAGCCACATTGACGATATCTTCCACACTGCAGCCGCGAGAGAGGTCGAAAGCAGGTTTGCGAAGTCCCTGAACAACCGGCCCGACTGCTTCGGCTCCGCCCATCCTCTGAGCAATCTTGTAAGCGATGTTGCCGGCATCAAGATCGGGGAAGACGAGCACATTGGCCTTGCCTGCGACAGGGCTGCCGGGGGACTTACGCTCACCGACCGAAGGGACGATTGCGGCATCGACCTGAAGCTCCCCATCAACGGCGAGCTGCGGTTTCTTCTTTCTCACGATGTCCGTGGCCTGACGCACTTTGTCGATGAAAGGGTGATCGGCGCTGCCTTTTGTCGAGAAGGAGAGCATGCCGACGAGCGGCTCCGCACCGGTCAACTTCTGATGGTTTCCCGCGGAGGCAATGGCAATATCGGCGAGCTGCTCGGGCGTCGGATCCGGCACAACTGCGCAATCGGCGAACGTGTACGTCTTCTGCGGGAAGATCATGAGAAAGAAGCTCGAGACGATACTGATTCCCTCCGCTACGCCGATTATTTGAATTCCTGCTCGAAGAACGTCCCCTGTCGTCGAGATCGACCCGGCGACGCTTCCATCCGCCATCCCCTGACGGACCATCATCGCTCCAAAGAACAACGACCGGCGCATCGTCTCCTGGGCCTGGTTGAGCTGTATTCCCTTCTCCCTCCTCAATTCAAAATAGATGTTGATGAATTCATTCAGCTTGTCCGATTTCGCCGGATCAACGACGGAGACGCCGTCCAGATTCACGCCGATCTGCTTTGCCTTGGCTCGAATCTCCGCTTCCGTCCCGACCAACGATATAGCCGCCAGCTGTTCATCCACGCAAGTTCTGGCGGCCCGGATCGCCCGCTCGTCCGTGGCGTCAGGAAGGACGATGTGCCGCTTCAACCGCTTTGCCTTCGATCTGATTTCTTCCAGAAGGGGTATCATAGGTGTGTCCTCGTTTTGGGTACATCTGCAGCAGAGGTGCCTGGAGAGGCCGGGTGCGTTCCTCGCTTCGAAATCACTCTCCACCCTCTCCCTGCCGTCACCCACGCTTTGAACCACTTTGGTTCGGAGTGAATATACCAAGCGTTCGGACCTCAATCAACCCGTTTCCGCCAGCCGTCGAACTGACTATTTGTCAATTCACTGGGAAGCGATTGACGAAATCTCAGGAATTCATATCGTGTTAAAAGACTTTAATCGACGTCCGGCTGATTGCTTATCTGTCATTCTTTCACTAAATTTGTCACCCGTGAGAGCGCCTTGCCCAGCATGAACGACCCATTACAGATATTCGTTGAGACGTACGGCTGTCAGATGAACCTTGCGGATACCGAGGTTGTGCTGGGGATTCTCACGAAAGCCGGCTATACGCAAACAGACGATCTGGCCCGAGCGGATGTTGTGTTGGTGAACACGTGCGCGGTGCGGGATCATGCTGAGCAGCGGGTGTACGGCCGGCTGGGGGATTTCAGACATTACAAGCGGGAGAATCCGGGATTGGTGGTGGGCGTCCTTGGTTGCATGGCAGAGCGCCTCCGGCGCGACCTCCTGGAATCGGAAAGCCACATCGATCTGGTCGTTGGACCCGATGAGTATCGTCGGATCCCCGAGCTCATCGAGAACGCCGTCGCCGGCGAGAAGGGGATTGCGGTGCGGCTCTCGCGTGTCGAGAACTATGACGACATCATACCTCTTCGCACAGATGGCATCACGGCCTGGATCTCCGTGATGCGCGGGTGCGACAAATTTTGTACTTTTTGTGTTGTTCCTTTCACCCGAGGACGAGAGCGCAGCCGGACGCTGGAAAGCGTCGTCCGGGAGGTGGAGCACCTCTCTGCGCGCGGCTTTAAGGAGGTGACGCTGCTCGGGCAGAACGTGAATTCCTACCATGACGGCAAACACGACTTCGCCGATCTGCTGGCAGACGTTGCCCGGGTTGATCGATCGATGAGAGTCCGCTTCACCACGTCACATCCACAGGATATGTCCGAGAAGCTCATCCGAATGATTGCCGGGCACGAGAACATCTGCAACCACATTCATCTCCCGATTCAATCGGGCTCCGATCGCATTCTGCGATTGATGAACCGGATGTACACGTGCACCGAGTACTTGCGGCTCGTCAGCAGGATTCGATCCTTCATTCCCAGCGTGAGCCTCTCCACCGACATTATAGCTGGTTTTCCGACCGAAACCGCAGAGGACCATCAGAGGACGCTCGATGTACTTCGTGAAGTGGAGTATGACGGAGCCTTCACGTTCCGATATTCGCCGCGAGAGAACACCAAGGCATGGCACCTCGGCGATGATGTTTCCGAAGAAGTCAAGATCGATCGGCTCAACGAAATCATTGAAGCCCAGCGTGGGGTTTCATACCGCAGAAACCAACGGTTGATCGGGCAGACGGTGGAGGTCCTCGTTGAGGGAGAGAGCAGGAAATCGACGAGCGACCTGAGCGGGCGAACCGATACGAACAAAACGGTTGTATTCCCGCGAGGAGACGCCCAGATCGGGCATTATCTGAACATCACGATCGAGCGAGCGAATTCTGCAACCCTGTTCGGTCGGCCTGTCCTGCAAGCGCGGCAGGGATACGGACACTCAAAACTTGCAGCGAATGGATAAGGAGGGAAGACCGGCATGAAGACACGCACAATTCTGCTGACGGCTGCTGTTCTGGTTATCCTGCTTGGTGCACCCTTGTTCGCACAATCGACGCAGAGCGGACAACCCGACATCCAGCGGCGACTGGAGCTGATCGAAAGAGGTCAGGGTGAAGCCGTCAAAGCTGAGCTGCCGACATTAATGACGATGTTCCAGAATCACCCGGGCGTTCTGTATTTACAGGCGGTTCTCACAACCGACGGCACAGAGGCGGCGAAGGTCTATCAAACCATTGTCGATAATTTCCCGAAAAGTGAATGGGCCGACGACGCTCTCTTCAAGCTCTATCAGTATTATTATTCCATCGGCTTGTACAAGACAGCCGACCAGAAAATGGAGCAGCTCAAGCGCGACTTCCCCTATTCAACCTACGCGGCTGATCAGCCCGTCGTTGAAGAGCCGAAGGTTGTTCCTCAGGAGCCACCGGCCGTGGTGACGCGCCCCGGCAAGGCGGAACGATACTCGACGGTATACACTGTCCAGGCAGGGACATTTTCTGTGCTCCAGAACGCGGAAGAGCTGAAAGCGCGGTTCGAGCGCGACGGCTACACATCGACGATTTTCACTATTGTCAACAACGGTAAGAAATTTCACAAGGTTTGGGTAGGGGAGTTCCAGAAGCAAGAAGAGGCACGGCGGTTTAGCGCCGAGATCGAGAAGAAATATAATCTTCAGACGATCATCGTTTCCCGCTGAGTCCGCCTCATCGCGAGCAGGAGTTGAAGTTGTATGGATCGTGAAGCGTTTCAACAAGAACATGGCATCATTGGCAAGTCGCTGGAGATCCAGGAGATCGTCGATGTTATTCAGCAGGTTGCCCCTACGGACATCACCGTCCTGATCAGTGGTGAAAGCGGCGTAGGCAAGGAGGTCATCGCTCAGGCGATCCACAACGCGAGCAAGAGGTCGAAGAAGCAGCTCGTCACAGTGAACTGCGGTGCGATACCGGAAGGCTTGATGGAAAGCGAGCTGTTCGGGCATGAACGAGGGTCGTTTACCAGCGCTATCGATACGCGCAAAGGCTACTTCGAAATCGCCGATGGCGGAACGATCTTCCTCGACGAGATCGGCGAGATGCCGCTGGCGACCCAGGTCAAGCTGCTGAGAGTCCTGGAGAGCGGCGAGTTCATGCGGGTTGGCTCGTCATCGCCGCGAAAGTCTGACGTCCGTGTGATTGCCGCGACGAACAAGGACCTGCAGTACGAAGTTCAGCACAAGCGGTTCCGCCCGGATCTCTATTTCCGGCTCCGGTCGGTGAACATCGTCATCCCGCCACTTCGCAACCGGAGCGAGGATATCCCGCTCCTGGTGGATCATTTCGTCAAGGGATTCACCGACAAGAACGGCATCCGCTTCGAGGGATTTGCTGACGATGCCACGGAGCTGATCATGGACTACCGGTGGCCCGGCAACGTCCGCGAACTGAAGAACGTTATCGAAAGCATGCTGGTGCTGGAGAGCGGCAAACGTATCACCGCGGATGACGTGCGGAAACACCTGCGGGAGTACCGTGATACCGTGGTCGAGCGCAACCTGCCGGTCGTCGCGAACAAAACTGTCGAACAGGCTGAACGCGAGCTGATCTATCGCGCACTCCTTGATCTGAAGAGCTCGATTCTCGAGCTGCGCGATCTGGTTCTTCAGGACGCCGCAGGCCGCGAGCGTTCACAAGACACCACACTCCATCACTCGAACCACGACGGCGCTATGACGCTCGATGAGATGGAACGCCGTATGATCCTCAACGCCTTGGATCGAAACAAGGGGAACCGGCGCATGGCCGCGAAAGAGTTGAACATCAGCGAGCGAACGCTGTATCGGAAGATCAAGGAGTTTGGATTCAATCTATAAGTTAAAGGTTGTGGGTGGTAGGTTGTAAGTTGTACCTCAGGGATTGGCAAGCGGGAGTTCTCGGGTTGAGTCATCGATTCTTCTTCTTTCATTTTTCATTCTTGCTTTTCCTTTCTGGCTGCGTTGGCTGCCCGTACTCCTTTACCGGAGCGTCGGTGCCGCCGCATCTCAAGACAATCGCTATCCCCATTGTCGAGGATCAGAGCGGTTACGGGGATCCGACATTGCGCGACCAGTTCTCGAACCAGCTGGTGCAGCGCTTCATCAATGACAATACCCTGCAGCCGGCCGATCGGACTTCCGCGGATTCGATTCTCGAAGGCGTCATCACATCGGTGAGGGATGCCCCCGTCGTTATCGAAGGAGGCGACCAGGTTGCCAAGCGGCGGATCTCGGTCACGGTCCACATGACGTTTCAGGACGTCAAGCTGCGCAAGAAGGTATGGGAGAAAGACTTCACCCAGTGGGGCGATTACCCATCGGGGGGAGGATTGACACAACGAAATGAGGGGATCGCGGAAGCGGTGCGAAAATTAACGGAGGATATTCTCAACGAAACAGTAGCAGGATGGTAACAAGACCATGATAGTTGCAGCATGTTTTTTCCGACAGGAGATCTTGCAGAGCCCGTATCTCACGGACCTGGTCCTCTATCTCTACTTCTTCTCCTTGCTTATTCTGTTTACCTTTGGCGCGCACGGATTCGTGATGGTCTATCACTATCTCCGGACCCGGGGTAAAGAGGATGCCCTGATGGTTCTTGAACGAGAGCCGGTCGTCACCGTTCAGCTTCCCATGTACAACGAGTACTACGTCGTGGAACGAATCATCGAAGCCGTGTGCAGCCTGGACTATCCGAAGGACAAGCTTGAAATCCAGGTACTTGACGACTCGACCGACGAGTCCGTCGCTGTGGTCGCAAGAACGGTGGATCACTATCAGAAGCTCGGATACGATATCAAACATATCCACCGGACGAACAGAGCCGGATACAAGGCGGGCGCGCTCAAGAATGGGCTCGAGACCGCCCGGGGAGAGTTCGTGGCGATCTTTGACGCCGATTTCGTCCCCAACAGCAGTTTTCTCAAGAAGACGCTCCCGTATTTTTCCCGGGATGAGCGCATCGCACTCGTCCAGACCCGCTGGGAGCACCTCAACAGCGAGTACTCCCTGCTGACCCGCGCCCAGGCGATGGCACTCGATGGGCACTTCGTCATCGAACAGTCCGTCCGGAACAAGGCGGGGTACTTCATCAACTTCAACGGCACGGGGGGCATCTGGCGAGCGTCGGCGATCATCGATGCAGGGAACTGGCAGGCAGATACGCTGACGGAAGACCTCGACCTCAGCTACCGGGCGCAACTCCGCGGCTGGAAATTCAAATACCTCGATGACTTTACCTCTCCTGCCGAGCTCCCGGCGGAAGTGAACGCCTTGAAGTCGCAGCAGTTCCGCTGGACGAAAGGAGCCATCGAGACCGCACGAAAGATCCTGCCCGAAGTCTGGAAATCCAATTTCCCGCTTCGGGTCAAGATCCACTCCACATTTCATCTAACCAACAACATTGTGTTTCCGTTCATCCTGCTGGCAGGCATACTCAACGTTCCCCTTATGTTCATCAAGCACCAGGGGGGACACGATGCATACTTCGCGATGATGTCGATTTTCGTGCTGGCCTTCATCGGCTCCTTCCTCTTCTACACATTCTCTCAAAAGGCAGTCTATCCCGATTGGCGGAGACGGCTTCTTCTCTTCCCGCTCTTTATGGCCGGAAGTATGGGGTTTGCAGTCAACAACTCCCGCGCGGTCTTCGAGGGATTGTTCAGGAAGAAGAGCGAATTCGTTCGGACGCCCAAATACCGCATCGAGGGGAAGAAGGATTCCTGGCTGCAGAAGAAATACGTTGCCCGCAAGCTCGATTGGATCGTTCTCATCGAGGTTTCGCTTGCACTCTATTGCTTCTTCGGCGTAATTTCCTCATTATGCTATCTGGAAATCGCCGCGCTCCCTTTCCAGCTGTTGTATTTCCTCGGCTTTTCGTTTGTGTCTGTTCTTTCCATTAAACACGCCATAGAGGCGCGCAAGCTTCGGCAACAACGCTCATAACGACGATGGCTCAACCGCTTCACGAACAGATCCCAGCGCTGGAACAACGTCTCTCCAACCAACCGCAATCGCCCTTCTTCGCACGGCTCGCGCAGCACTACCTTGAGGCCGGACGCGCCCAGGAAGCCCTCCGCCTGTGTGACGAAGGACTGGCTCAGTACCCGTTCTACTCCACGGGTCATCTCATCAAAGGAAAGGTTCTTCTGGAGCTCAAGATGCTCGCGGAAGCGAAGCGGGAGTTCGAAGTCGTCCTCGGACTGCTTCCCGGCAATGAATGCGCTGCACAGCTGTATTCGAGCATCGACCTCGGTCCTTCGGTGGATCTCACCGCACCCCCCGCTCCGGAGCCGACTCCCGCAGAAGGCTTTGCTCCTCCCGCTCCTGAGGAGGTTGCTGCTGAAGAAGCTCCGCCGGAGGAAGCTGTTGCGGAAGAACCGTCGATTACTGCAGCGGAGGAGATCGAAGCAGAGGCACCGGCAATGGAAGCGGAGGCTCCCGTTGATCAATTCCAGGAACAAATTCAGCCCGAATCCATGGATTTTGGTTTTGGCGCTCCAGCGGGGACACCTCCAGCAACCGAGGCGACGTTGGATGCATTTGGAGAGCCGATTGTACAGCAGCCCGAGCCGTATGCGGAGCCCACAACAGAACCGGTAGAGGAAGCGCCTCCTGCCGAGATCACGCCCGCTGAGCCAACCGAAGAGGCAGCCGTTGCCGAGCCGATCGCACCGGTTGAAGAAGCACCACCTGCGGAAACGCCGCCTGCTGAAGGAGAGGAAACACCGAGCTGGCTTGAGGCATTCAGCCAGCTTCAACAGCCAACTGAAGAAACCGCCGAGCCGACGCCTGAGGCGGAGGTCCAGCAAGAGAATCCGTTCGCTGCCTTTGGTGCCGAAGCCGAAGCACCCGGCACTGAAGGCCCAATTGAAGGTGAGCTGTATGAGGAATTCGCGGCCCGCACGCGGATGGAGCTCTTCGGCACAGAGAGTGCCTTGTCCCTGGATGAGTACCTTGCGTCCTCTCCAGAGGAACAACCAGCTTCAACAAGTGACAACATCGAGGACCTTGCCGAGAAGCTCAAGGCCCCAAAGAAGATCACTCCCGTTATAGACTTCACTGAGAAGACAACCCGTCCCGCAAGCGAGACCGACACACCGGCAGAGACAGGGTTTGTGACACCAACTCTGGCCGAAATCTACGTCAAGCAGGGCTGGTATGACGATGCGATCAAAGCGTATCGGGCGCTGGCCAAGAGCAAGCCCGCTGAGCGAGAAAAGTATGAGCAGAGGATCGCGGAAATCGAGGAGATGAAGAAGAAGGAGCAGTAGCAAGACAAGAGAAAGAACTCAGCAAAAAACCCCGGCTGGTGGTCGGGGTTTTTGTTTTCTATGGCAACTCAGACTGAAGTCTGAGGCTACACAAGTTGCCAACTCATTTGATCGCGTTCACAAACTTCGTCAGCCGTGATTTCTGGTTGGCTGCGGTGTTCTTGTGTATCACGCCCTTCGCTGCAAGCTGATCCAGCGTCTTGACCGCTACCTTCAGTGCTGTGGCAGCATTCTCCCTGTCTTTCGACGAGCGAACCTTCTTCATGAGCGTTTTCAATCTTGAGAGATACGCTTTGTTTCGAGCATGTCTCCGAACGCTCTGGCGGGCCCGCTTTTCAGCCGATTTGTGTTGTGCCATCCTTTTCTCCTATATAAAGCACATTCTTTTGAGAATCTAACGAGTGTCGGCTGAAAAAACGCGTCACGTTGAGCGTAGTCGAAACGTGCAACACGATGCGCATATCAGGGTTCGACTTCGCTCACCCTGACGCGGATCTTTTTTACATGATTTTTCAGCTCGCCATCAGTGCAAAGATAGCGAACTATTCGGAATTTCACAAAGACTTTTTTGCCGGCGAGGAGGTCGATCTCCGAGTGTCAACCGGTACCAAGCTAGGTGTCACGTATGGTGCTCAGGAACGAACGGATGATGGCAGCAGTTGCACCCCAGACATCATGGTCGCGATACCTGTAGAAGTACACGTCGAAGATTTCCCCGTACCGCTTCCGCTGCTCGATCCTCTCGTTGGCCTTGTCAAGGAACAACGAGATGGGAACCTCCAGTACGTCCGCGACCTCTTGTTTGTTCGGTTTGAGCTTGGGAAGTGCCGGCACATAGGCAACGACCGGCGTCACGGCAAATCTCGATGGTGTCTCGTAGTCGTCGAACAAGCCAAGAATTTGAACGGCGTCCGGCAGCAATCCGATCTCCTCGCGGCACTCGCGCAGCGCGGTCTCAACGATACTTCCATCGTCTTCATCCATCACTCCGCCGGGAAATGAGATTTGCCCCTTGTGGTGCTCCACGTCCTCCGTCCGCTTGGTCAACAGGAAGTGCAGCTCCGCGTCCTTCATGAAAAGAAGCACCAGCACACCGGCACGGGTAAGTGCCGGATTGTGAATCTCAGTACGTCGGTACGAGGCAAAGAATTGCCGGATATGTTCTAATCCTAATGTCATTGCGTCAAGTCGTTGACCCTTGCTTTCTCGCTGTGACGATCCGGCCAGTCACAATATCCTCCAGCACACCCTCGAGGATCTCCCTCCACTCGGGACGCGAAAGGGCGGCGGTCAGATCAGATTCCAGCTGGTATATGACGTCTCGAAGCGAATTAAACGTTCGACCGGTGAATCGCGGACTCGTTGACCGCACGATGATATGCTCATCCAGCAGCCGTTTGGCTTGAAAAATGAGGCTATTATCTGCGTTCTGCTTCACGTTGACAGTGACTCGGCTTTTTAGTACACTGGCGCGGGGGCGGAATGACAATTAACAATATTTTCGAAGGGAGGCAAGTATGGCGAAGGCTCAACGTGTGAAGTTCTTCAAGATCAACCTGGAGAACAAGCCCGGGGCTCTCCTGAAGATCTTGAGTGAACTCAAGGCCAAAAACATGGGTTTGTCGGGACTCTGGGGATTCGCAACCCGCTCCGAGCAGGCGGAGCTGTATGTTGTGCCGAAGAATCCTGAAAAGGTACGCAGTCTGTGGACCTCCTCCGGTCTGCTGGTTGAAGAAGGGACGGGATTCTGGCTTAAGGGCACCGACCGGACCGGCGCTCTGGTCGCACATCTGGCATCGCTCGCCGATGCCGGAGTCAACATCGACGCGATCGACGCCGTCGCAGTCAGTGGAAAGTTCGGATCGTTCATCTGGGTGGCGCCCGCCGACATCGAAAAGGCTGCCAAAGCCCTCGGGGCGAAATAGTGGGCAGTAAGATGACCGTCATCTAATAACGACAGATCGAGGTAGATGACGGTCATCTACGAGTGTCATCGCTGCTTCTTCCTCCACAGCTTATTGAGCCTCTCGAGGATCTCTTTTTCCCTCCCGATCTCCGTCGGCCTATAGTAGATCTTTTCCTTGAGGTTATCCGGCAGGTACTGCTGCTCGACGAAGTGTTCGTCGTACTGATGGCTGTACTTGTAGTCCTTCCCGTAGTTCAACTCTTTCATCAGCCGCGTAGGCGCGTTTCGGATGTGCAGGGGGACAGGGAGGTTCGGGAGAGTCCGCACGTCCTCCAATGCCTGCTCGATCGCCATGTACGCGGCGTTGCTCTTGGGGGCCGCTGCAAGGTAGGTTGCCGTCTGCGCGAGAATGATGCGAGCCTCCGGCATGCCGACGTAGTCGATGGCCGTGAAGCATGATGTTGCCAGGGGGAGCGCCATCGGATCGGCATTACCCACATCCTCCGATGCGAGGATCACCATCCGCCTGGCAATGAACTTCGGGTCTTCGCCCCCATCCAGCATTCGTGCCATCCAGTAGACGGCGGCGTCCGGATCGCTTCCGCGCATGCTCTTGATGAATGCCGAGATCGTATCGTAGTGTTGATCGCCCGTTTTGTCGTACAGCGTGTACTTGCGCTGAAAGGCCTCCTCAACCTTCTGCTTGGTGATGACAACGGACCCGTCTTTCTCCGGCTTCGTCAGATGGAGCGCCGTCTCCAGTCCGTTCAACAGCTTGCGCGCATCGCCGCCTGACAGCATCATCAGGTAGTCTCGATCCTCGACGCTGATCTTGCGTTTCGAGAGAAGCTTGTCGGTTGTCAGGGCGCGGGTGAGGATGCTCCCCAGATCCTGGGCTGAGAGCGAGTCCATCACGTAGACGCGGCACCGCGAGAGAAGCGGGGAGATCACCTCGAACGACGGATTCTCCGTCGTCGCTCCAATCAGCACAACCACCCCTTCCTCCACGCTGTGCAGGAGGGCGTCCTGCTGCGCCTTGTTGAACCGGTGGATTTCATCGATGAAGAGGATTGTGCGCTTCTTGAAGTGCTTCAGGTTCCGTTCCCCCTTCGCGATCACATCGCGCACTTCCTTCACGCCGGATGATACGGCGTTCAGCTGGAAGAAGTCTGCCTTGACATGGTTGGCGATCAGGCGGGCAAGCGTCGTTTTTCCCACACCGGGAGGTCCCCAGAGAATCATCGAGACCAGCTCCCCGCGTTCGATCATCACTCGAAGCGGCTTTCCGGCCCCGAGCAGATGTTCCTGCCCAATGAACTCGTCGACGATCTTAGGACGAATTCGTTCGGCAAGAGGAACAGCGGAAGTGAACTGTCTGGACTGAGGCTCGTCTACCGAAAAGAGATCTGACATGAGAATTTCGGAATGTGGATTGAGAAATGATGAAGATCGCCCGAAACGAAAAAACCAACATTAGCTGTTCGGTGCCAATGTTGGTTACCCTCAACCGTGTCTTGTCCTACTATAGGTTGACACTTTAGCCAATAGGAGGACAAAACAGATGAGCTACCGACAGCGTATTTTTCCTCGATACAGTGAAGCTTTCAAGCATAAAGTCGTAAGCGAGATCGAAAGCGGCCATTTGAGTCTTTCGGAAGCCAAGAGAGTTTACGATATTCCTGGCGGTGGCACGATCCAGAACTGGATTGAGCAGTTGGGCAAATCACAGTTGTTGAACAAAGTGATCCGGATCGAGATGAAAGACGAAAAAGACCGTATCAAAGAACTTGAGCGCCAGAAGCAGGCGCTGGAGTCAGCCTTGGCCCAAGCGCAGTTGAAAATCATTAGCTTGGAGTCGTTGATCAAAGTGGCCGAAGAGCACTACAGGATCGACATTAAAAAAAACTCAGATCGGCCAGCATCCGACAAGCCATGATCAGCGCCAAAGCACTGGGAGTCTCTTGCAGCGTGCAGGCGATTTGTGAACAACACGGCATCAGCCGGCAGGCTTACTACAAACAATGCCAGCGCCAACGCAGACGCCACATCGAGGAGGAGCACGTGCTTGACTTGGTCCGCACTATCCGCCATCGTCAGCCGATGGTCGGGACCAGAAAGCTACACCATATGCTCTCAGCACGTTCTCCCCTTGGCCGTGACCGCCTCTTTGCGTTATTGCGCACGGCGGGCTTGCTGGTGCACCGAAAGCGGCGATATGCTCGTACAACCAACTCAGCGCATCGCTTTCGCACCTATTCAAACCTTATCAAGGATCTCGAGTTGACACGGCCCGAGCAAGTCTTTGTTGCTGACATCACCTACCTTGCTACCCGCACAGGCTTCTCGTACCTGGCGCTCCTGACGGATGCGTTTTCTCGCAAAATCGTTGGCTATGATCTCAGCACCAGCCTCTCGATCGAAGGAAGCTTACGAGCTCTCCGGATGGCTCTCAAGACCGTCAAGCATCCTGAACGTCTCATCCACCATTCTGACCGGGGACTCCAGTACTGCAGTCACGCTTATGTTCGATGCCTCCAGCTTCACAGCACCAGCATCAGCATGGCCGCCAAGGGTGATGTCTACGAAAACGCCCTCGCTGAACGTGTCAATGGCATTCTCAAAACCGAGTTCCTCCTTGACCGCGAGTTCCCCTCCCATCATGAGGCCCTCGCTGCTGTCAAACAAGCAGTTGAAATCTATAACAAAGAACGGTTACACATGAGCATCAACTATCTTACTCCAGAACTCAAACACGCAGCATGATCACTTCTTTTGTCAACCTTTTTCAGGACGACGCACCGCTGCTGCTTACTCCATACTCCCTACTCTCTACTGACCTACAGCCTTGCTTTCCCTCGACCACATATCAATCCAGTTCGGAGCTCGCGTCCTGCTCAAGGACCTTTCCTGTGTCATCAGTCCCCATGACAGGATTGGACTCGTGGGAGCCAACGGCACCGGGAAGACCACGCTCCTGAAGATCATCAGCAGCCAGACAGCGTGCGATTCCGGAACTTTGAGCAAGGCAAAGTATGTGACCGTAGGATATCTGCCGCAGGATGGTGTGGCTACCGCCGGCAAGACCCTCTATGAAGAGGCCGAATCGGCATTTGAGGACGTTCTGGATGTTCAGCGCCAGCTCGAAGAGGCCCAGGCGAACCTTCGGACACTCGAGCCGGAGAGTCCGGAACACAGCGAGACGCTTGAGCTCTGCGGCGAGCTTCAGCACAAGCTGGAGGATCTCGACGCGTTCCGCATGCGATCGAAGGTCGAGCGGGTGTTGATGGGACTTGGATTCTCTGTGCAAGACTTCGATAGGAGGACGGAGGAGTTCAGCGGCGGCTGGCAGATGCGCATTGAGCTTGCCAAGCTGCTCCTGCAGGAGCCGTCGCTGTTGCTGCTTGATGAGCCGACAAACCATTTGGATCTTGAATCGCTGCAATGGCTCGAGGAGTACCTCCAGAACTATCACGGGGCAATCATCCTCGTGTCACACGATCGAGC
>Ga0194111_10004469_pt1 | contig 16202 bp, 15 predicted proteins | sample TA2KigC300mmetaG_FD_146194 | JGI IMG/M metagenome (GOLD analysis project Ga0194111, IMG submission 146194) | Freshwater microbial communities from Lake Tanganyika, Tanzania - TA2015033 Kigoma Deep Cast 300m | ecosystem: Environmental > Aquatic > Freshwater > Lake | place: Tanzania: Lake... | reverse complement strand
AGGCACACGAGCCCGCCGCCAACCCAAACGGTCGCCCTTCGCCCCATCACCGTCTCCTGGTAGTCCTTGCCGTCGACCCCAAACGCCGAACCCCGAACGCCGAACCCGCCGTTCACATCCACTCCCCAAGGAACGGGTACTGTCTCAGCATGTGCGGCTTCGCGGCGGCGAAGGCCTCGCCGAGGAAGCGGCGCTCCTCGGCGTGGAGCTTCGGGTTCACGCTGGCGGTGATGTTCTCATCGACCTGGGCGGCCGTCGTCATGCCCGGGATGGTCGCGGTGATGTCCTGGTTCTGCAGGATGTACTTCAGGAAGGCGGGCGCGGGCTGCAGGCCGGCGAAGTCCGGCTGCGCGAGTAGCTCGTCGATCTTGCGCTGCGCCCGGAACAGCGATCCGCCCGCGAACGGCTTGATGCAGACGATGCCCATGTCCCGCTTCCGCGCCATCGGGAAGTGGTAGTCCTTGCCGCCCTCGACCCCGTAGCTGTACGGGAAGAGCATCGCGTCGAAGACGTCGCCATGCTCGAGCGTCTCGATGACCTGCGTCTTCTCGTGGCCGGTCACGCCCAGGAAGCGCACCTTCCCCTGCTCCTTGGCCTTCATCCCCACCTCGACGGCCGGGTCGGTCAGCTCCATGTGGAGCGCGGTAAGCCACCCGATGTCAATGCAGTCCGTCTTCAACATCCGCAGGACGTTGTCGATCTCATCCAGGCTGTAGAAGTGCCCCGCGGTCCACAGATGGGCCGCGATGACGACCTGGTCGCGCAGGCCGAGGAAGTCGAGCGCGTCACCGACCATCTGGATCTCACGGTAGCCCGGCGGCGCTTCGAAGCAATCGAAGAAGTTGATCCCGTACTCGACCGCCCGCTCAATGGAGGCGATTCGGTACGTGCGGTCCGGGTTCTTGTAGTGCCCGCCGAAGCCGACCTCCGAGATCATCAACTCCGTCCGCCCCAGCCGCCGCTGCCTCACGGTGGCGTTGGCGTCGCGCTTCCTTCCGGCGGCCTCAGCCAGCGCCGGCAGCGTCCGCAGCACAAACGGCGCCCCGATCGCTGCGGTGGCCGCGCCCTTGAGGAACTCCCTCCGGTTCGCCTTCTCCATCGTCTGCCTCCGATTCTCTTCTTGGAGGACAGGCATTCTTGCCTGTCCTCACATGAGACCTTCGAGGTACTCCCTCGCCCTAATCACCGCCGCCGTCATCTCATCCCTTGGCACGTGGGTATGGGTGAAGATGTTGACGTACCCAGTGTAACCGACAGTCCCCAGTGCGCGCAAGACGGGTGCGAAGTCGAGCGTGCCGTCTCCCGGGAGCTCGGCCATGCCCGGAGCACGCTGCCAGGCGTAGAAGAAGAACAGCTTCTCGCCGATCGCCTCCACCGCTTCCGCCACCGACTCGTTGTTGCCCATCACATGGTACGGCGCGAGCGCGATCCCCAGGGCCGGCGAGGTCGCGAGTTGCGCGAACTCGCGAAGAGACGCGATGCTGTTCAGGCTGCTGCCGCCGTGGTTCTCGCCCGCGATCCGAATCCCCAGCGTCTCGGCCTTCGCCACCAGCCATCGCAGCCCGTCCACGCCCGCCGACACGGGTTGCCCCTCGGCGGCGCCTCCACCCAGTACCGCCACTTGCCCTCCCGCCTCCGCGAGCCACTCCAGCCGCTCCTCCAGCTCGTTGCCCGGCGACCAGTAGATGGAGAACGAGAAGAGCTTCAGCCCGCAGTTGCCGAGGTACTCCTTGACCATCCACGGTCGGCGCTTCCACACCCAGTCCATGCAGTTGACCGGGTAGCTCGGCGTATCCCAGAGATCGACCGCCTGTGCGCCCGTCTTCGCGATCTCATCGATGGTCGCCTCAAACGAGCTGTCTGGGTACATGCTCGTCGAGACGCTGAACGGGAACTTCATCGCGCCAACTCCATCATCACAGTGCCCATCGGCCCGATCGGCAGCGTGAACTGCACCCAGGCCTCGCGAAGGCTCGTCCGGACCGCCGTCCCCTCCGGGAGCGTCTTCACAGCCTTCGCCCTACCGAGGGCCTTGGTGTCGGCGCGGACGATGACTTCCTTCGCTCGCTCAGGGGTCTCCACCGGAGCCGTGTCGATGACATGCAGGATGGCCTTGCCCTTGCCGCGTCGCAGGAAGGCGACGACGTTCTCATCGCCCGAGTGCCGGACCATCGGCATCCCGACGAAGGTGCGGAACAGCGCTTCCCAGGTCTCCGGCGCGTAACCGAACGCCGCCTCGGGCACGGCGAACAGGTACGCGTGACCCTTCCCGACCTTGTTCACGGTACACAGCGGCAACGGATCGCCGGTCAGCGGGTCGGGGAAGGTCGCAATGACCTTTGCCTTCGTCGGCTTCAGCCGCACCGCCGGCGACCGCAGCACGAGGCGGTCCGACCGGTTCGCTTCCGCCCAGGCCTTGTCGCTGATGCGGCCCTCGATGAGGTACGGCGGTGGGATCAGCCGCCCACCCTTCTCGTCCAGCAGCGTGAACTCCCCCACGTCGGCGATCACGCGGTTCTCGCCGTTCAGCTCCTCCCGCGTGATGAACAGCCGGAAGCTCTGCGCCTCGATCGGCTGCGCGAACGGGCAGTCGATCACCCACTCCTTGTTGTCCTTCACGCCCGCGAGGGTCTGCCACTCCTCGCCGACCTTCGCTTGCACGTCGAAGTCCTTCAACAGGAACGCGGGCCGACAGCTCACCTGTGCGCTCCCGGCCGTGCGGGGCTTGCCGAAGTCGAGCTGCACCCAGTGAGGCATCGGGCCAGCCTCGATCGAGGCCCAGAACGTGTCCGCTCTTCCGTCGATCACGTTCGGCGGGCTGAACTGCGCAGCGTAGGTCGTGTCGGCGGTCAGGACGACGCGCGAGGCCTCGGTATCGAACTGCACGAGGCCGCCGTAGCCCGCGCCGAACACGTCCGCTAGCGGGTACTCCGGGCGCGCCGCGCCCGCCTCATCCAGCAGCGACGCATGGCCGAAGGCCAGCAGCGTGCCGCCCTCTTCCACGAACCTCGACACAAGGCCCGGCCCGCGGGCACCGAGCACCGCACCATCCACGAGCACCAGCGTCCGCGCCGGTCCGACGTCCGACCCCAGCGCCGTCAGCGCGGCCTCGTCATAAGCCAGGTAGCCGTCCAAGCGGATCGCGCCCAGCAGCGCGGCCATGTCCGGCGCGATGCTGAGGCCCTCCGGCAGGCCCTCGCCCCACCAACCGGTCGGCATGGCTGCGACCAGCGGCAGCACGTGCACTTCCGGAACGAGCTGCGTGCCTGCGACCCACCGGGCGTTCCCCTCCGCCCACTGTCTGACCATCTCGCTCGGCGACATGCTGCCTTCTGCCATCGTGTCATCTCCCTCGCTCTTCCCGGGCTGCCGTGGTCTGCACTTCGCCGTCGCTGCGCCCTCTTCCTGCGGCGCACCACGAAGGCCTCGGCGGACCCGCTCGCGAAATCCGCTGGCGCACTACGTGGACGGCACGTGTGTTCTTGGCCCTTGAGGGTCTCCACGTTCACTGCAACCTGGGGTGCTCCATGCTCATGGACAGACGACGCTTTGTCGCGGCGGGCGCGCTGACGGGCGCCGGCGCATTGCTCCTCTCGAGGCGCGACGCCTCGGCGGTCGAGCCGGTCGTGCGCAAGAGTCCGGCTCGGCTGAAGCTGAGCTGCTGCGCGTACTCGTTGCGCCAGTACCTCTCAGGGAAGGACAAGACGATGTCCCTGGAGGACTTCATCCCCCTGTGCGCCGAGTGGGGCCTGGACGGCGTGGAGCTGACCAGCTACTACTTCGATGCGCAGACGCCGGAGTACTGCCACCGGCTGCGGAGAGCGTGCTTCCTGGCGGGGCTGGATGTCTCAGCGACGGCCATCGGGAACTCCTTCGCGGTTCCGCCGGGCGACGGTCGCGCCAAGCAGGTCGCCTCGGTGAAGCAGTGGGTGGACCTCGCCGTCGAGATGGGCGCGCCGTGCATGAGGGTGTTCGGCGGCGCCGTTCCGAAGGACGCCTCGCTCGAACAGGCGACCGCCTGGGCCATCGAGACCCTCACGGAGGTCGAGCCCCACGCCGCGCAGCGTGGCATCTACCTGGCCCTCGAGAACCATGGCGGCGTGACCGCCACTGCCGACGGCGTCCTCGCGATTCTGCAGGGCGTGAACTCGGAGTGGGTCGGCGCCAACCTCGATACAGGCAACTTCCACGGCCCGGACCCCTACGAGGAGCTGGCCCGCGTCGCGCCGTATGCGGTGAACGTGCATGTGAAGACGGCCGTGCAAGCACAAGGCAAGCCGGCGGAGGCCGCCGACTACGCGAGGATCGCGACGATGCTCAAGGGGGCCGGCTACAGCGGCTACCTGTCGCTGGAATACGAGGCCGCAGAAGACCCGAAGACCGCCGTGCCGCGCGTGTTGGGCGAGATCCGCGCGGCGATCGCGTAGCGGTTGCGCGGACAGGCACGAATGCCTGTCCTCCTTCCCGCCCCTCTTGCCGTAGGAGGACAGGCATTCGTGCCTGTCCGCCCTGCGGTCGCCCACTCACCGTAGAAGGAGACCACGTTGCTCGGAATCACCAACGCACTCATGGCGTTCACACTGATGGGAGGGAGCCTCATGCAACCCGACACTGGCGAACTTGACCGCGTCCTGGCGCCGGATGCGAACATGGAGAAGGTCGCGACGGGCTTCCAGTTCACCGAGGGCCCGGCGTGGGGCCATGGCGCGCTGCTCTTTTCCGACATCCCGGCCGACACGATCTACCGGGTCACGGAGGCGGGCGAGGTCAGCGTGTTCCTCAAGCCGAGCGGCAAGTCGAACGGGCTGATGTTCGACCGCGATGGGACGCTGATCGCCTGCCGGCACCGGGAGCGCAACGTCGCGCGCATCACGCCCGAGGGGCAGGTCACCGTCATCGCCGGTTCATACGAGGGGAGGAAGCTCAACAGCCCCAACGACTGCAGCATCGCCGCCGATGGCGCGATCTACTTCACCGATCCGCACTATGGGCTCGAGGGCCGGCCGCAGGAACAGCCTTGCGAGGGCGTCTATCGCCTCGCCCCCGACGGCAAGCTGACGCGCGTGATCGACGACATGACGCGCCCTAACGGCCTGTTCATCAGCCCCGATGACAAGACGCTGTACGTGGCGGATTCGCAGGACTGCAAGCTCCGGGCCTACACGCTGCAGGCAGACGGCGCAGCCACCGACGGCCGCGACTTCATCGACATGCACGTCGCTGCCGACGGTGTGCCCGACGGCATGAGCATGGACGCGGAGGGCAACCTCTACTGCACGGGCGGCGGAGGGGTCTGGGTCATCACCCCCGAGGGCAAGCACCTCGGCACGATCCCCGTGCCCGAGGTCCCGGCGAACTGCACTTTCGGCGGACCGGACAACAATGTGCTGTATATCACGGCGCGGAGCTCGGTCTACAGGATACCACTCAAGGCAAAGGGCCTGAAGTAAGGCTTACAGGATGCACAGGATGAGCAGGATGAGGACGGAAGCGCGGTTCAATGCGCCGCATCCTGTACCATCCTGTCCATCCTGTTAGTTCGTCTGAGAGGTTGGCAGGAATGCTCGGACTACTGCTCGCACTCACGCTCCCAGGCGCCGCTCAGAGCATCGCAGTTACGTTCAATGGACGCCCGCTCCCGACCACCGCGCCTCCGGTCGAGAAAAACGGGCGCGTGTTGGTCGCGATGCGCGACATCTTCGAGGCGATGAACGCGCAGCTTCAGTGGAACGCCGCCTCGCGTACGGTGACGGCCACTCAGGGCTCGACCCGGATCGTGCTCACCATCGGCAACGCCACGGCCTACGTCGATGGGCGCCCGGTCTCACTGTCGGTCCCGGCGCAGATCATCGGCGGCTACACGTACGTCCCGCTGCGCTTCGTCGGGGAGTCCACCGGCGCGCGGGTGCAGTGGATCGACGCGACCCGAACGGTGGCCGTCACCACCGGCTCCGGCGGCGGAGTCCCACCGCAGGGCTCGACCCATGCCGCGATCCAGCCGCCCACCGTCACGACCCCCCGCCCAGGTGACAAGGTGGGTCCGGCCGTAGAGGTCGCCGGCCGGACGACCCCGGGCTCAGCCATCCGCATCGTGACGTATGTGTACACGAAGGCAAGCGGGACGCTTGTCTCGCAGGTACCCGGCATCCTCCACGACGTCGGCGCCAACGGCGAGTTCTCGCACCGCATCGCCCTGCCCGCCAACCGCACGTATGGGCCGCCCGACCTGTACTACGACATCCACTGCTGGACGGTCCTCGCGGGTGAGCAGTCACGGGCCACAGTCGTCCGCGTGTACCGCAGGTAGCTCCGGCCCGCACGCCGTAGCCACAACCCGAGGAGGCCCAACCCATGACCGGACGTGACCGCATCTTGGCCGCGCTGGAGCATCGCGAAGCGGACCGTGTTCCCCGCTACATCTGGGTGGACGGCGGCTTGGCGACGCAGCGGGTTGTAGAGCGCTTCGGCTCGTATGACGCGTTTCTCGACCACCTCGATGTGGACATGTTCCAGGCCTTCCCCGACAACCCGGCCATCGTGGACATCGCGGCATGGGGCGAGGAGCATCCTGCCGATGCGCGCGGACCCGGCCTGAGCCAAGGGGCGCTATCGCTGGACGAGGCCCTGGAGGCTCCCGTCACCGACCCGAACCGCGAGGCGATCTACGCGCCGATTGGCGCGGCCATCGAGCACCACCAGCAAGCGAAGGGGCGCGCGATCTTCGTGCAGACCCACGGGTGCTTCGAGACCGCCAATGGGCTCATCGGCATGGACAACCAGCTCCTGGAGATGGCCCTGCGGCCCGAGAGGGTGCGCGAGCTATACCGCAAGCAGCTTGCGTGGACGCAGGTCTACATCGACAACTGCCTGGCGTTGGGTGCGGATGTCATCCACGTGTCCGACGACCTCGGCCAGAACGGCCGGATGCTCTTCTCACCGCAGACCTTCCGCGAGGTGGTCGCGCCCGTCATGGCCGAGGAGGCCGCCTACGTGCGCGAGCGGAGCCCGCATCTCTCGCTTCATTCGTGCGGCTACTTCGATGATGTGATCGGTGACCTCGCGGACATGGGCTTTGACTGCATGCACCCGTTCCAGGAGTCCGCGGGCATGGACCTCGTGAGCGTGAAGCAGCGCTTCGGCGACCGCGTGACGATCTACGGGGGCCTCGACGTCCGCTCCACGTTGCCTTCAGGCGACCGCGATCTCATCCGCGCCGACGTCGAGCGAATCATGCCCGCCTGCAAGCAGGGCGGCGGCTTCATCCTCTGCACCGGGCACACCGTGCACAGCGACTGTGCCCTCGATGACGTGCTGTTCGCGTACGAGCTGGCGGATGCGCTGGGCCGCTACTAACGAGACCTCGCCTCTGGTCATGCCACCTTCCCACAACCCCTTCGAGCCCCTCTCCCCCGCCTCGCTGGCGCGCATCTACGAGTGGCCCGCCGAGGCGCTGCGCTTCCTCGCCGGGGAGCTCGACTGCCTGCATGTCGTCGGCGACTGCGGGATGGGAAAGACAACGCTCGTCCGGCAGATCGAGCGGCGTCTCACGGAGACCGGAGCCCCGGTCGTCTACGCGTGCGTGCCCCTCGGCGGTGCCTTACAGCTCACACTGCCCCCGGATGTACTGGTGGCCCTGATCGATGAGACCGATCGGCTGTCGCGGCGCACGTTGGCCGGTCTTCTCGCTCGCTTGCGCGAGGCGCGGTGCCGTTGTGTGCTCGCCGGCCATCGGCGGCAGCAACGGGAGATTCGCCGAGCGGGGTTCACGGTGGGCTACGTGGAGTTCGTACCCATCACGGAGCCAAGGGTGTTGCGCGCGATCTTTGAGCAACGGATCGCATTTGCCTTCGGGGACGATGGCCCGCGGTTGGCGGAGGAGGCTACGCAGGCCCTGCTCCGCGCCAGTCGCGGCAACATCGAGCGCGCGCTGCAGATCGGCTATGAGGTGTTCGAGGACCTGCCGACCGTTTGCCCGATCACTGCCGCCGACATCGAGGCGGCTGCCGTCAGCCTCGACCGGGCTCTGGCACGCGGCGCGGAGTCACGATGAACGGGACATGCATCCGCTTGTCGAACCACATCGGGATGTCGAACCTCACCCGCGCCACCCACTCCAGCTTGACGTAGCGCCCGACGAAGCTCACGGGCCCGTGCGTGGGGATCGCGACGGGCAGTTGGCATCCGACCGGGGCTCCCGGTTGCACCGCGCCCTCGTGGATCAGGTGCTCGGCGATGAGCGGTATCTCCTCGTCGGTGCCCGAGCCGTGGATGCGGCAGCCCACCCACACCCACACCCCGCGACAGGCAATCTCCTGGTCCGTCTGGACCCACAGGTCGAGGTTGTGCGCGGCGCCCACCGGCATCGCCGGCGTCTGCCCGACGACGGCGCCGTCTTGCGATTGCAGGGAGCCCCACGCTTCGCCGAGCCGCGCCAGCCCGCCCTGCAGCCGGTTCGGATGCATCCAGTCGGAGGCGACCGTCGGGTCGTCCGGCAGCCCCTTCGAGACGGCTCCGCTCACGGTTGGCGCGACCCACAGCTCCGCCTTCTGTTTGATGTCGGGGCAGACGCCGGGCACGGGTGCGTGGAACTCAACCTGCCACTCGATGAAGTTGTTCTTGGAGCGGTGGGAGGGTATGGCGCCGGCGGGGATAGTGAACGGCACCCGGAAGGCGACCTCTTCGCCGGGCTGCATCGGCTTCCCGGCGATCTCCAGATGCTGCTCGTGCAAGGTCTGGCGATAGTGCGAGTCGCTCGTGCCCCCGCGGCTGATAGCGTGCTCCTGACAGCGCAACGTGAGCCGGATCGTGCCGACAGTCAGCGCGCGCCTCGCCCGGACGGTGACGCCCCACGCGGCGGCGTCTCCCAAGCCCACCGACGGAACAGCATCCACGGTCACGTCGTAGTAACCCGTCGCGATGTGCTTGCGCAGTGCCGCGATCCCCACGCCCAGACCGATGACGCCGGCCACGGCGGCAATTGCGAAGGCCATGCCGACCGCCCCACCCCACAGGAACACGACGACCCCGAAGACCGCGAGCCCGATCGCGACCAGCACCGCCACAACCGCCCACACACAGCACGCGGTCGTCGCGCCTGCTTGCTGGCCGGGCGGCCGAGGCATTGGCGGACCGGCGCTTACCCGCGGCGGAGCCGGCAGCGGCGGGGCCGCGGGAGCCGGCAGGACCGGCGTCGGGGCCACCGGCGCCGCGGGCGCCGGCGGGGGAGGCGGTAGCGGGGCCTCGGTGGTCTCCTCGGGCGCCTTCCCCAGGTCTGACGGAATCGCGGGAGGCGCCGGAGGCGGGACCGCTCCCTCGGGCGCCGGCTGTGCGCCTTCGAGCGAGCCGCCGCAGTTCTGGCAGGTCGTGATGATGAGCGACTTGCGATTGGCCGCACCGCAGTGCGGGCAGGTCACCGTGGCCACGGCGCCCCTCCGAGCGTTATCCCAACCTTCGCCACAAAGCCGGGTCACACGAAGGTCTGATCGACCGGCATGGCGCATAGGTATTCGCCAACGCCATCCTCATCCACTTCTGCCGGAGGGACGCAGGGCATGGACATCTCCCAACTCAGTGAATACGGTCGCGTCGTGCACGTGCTGATCGGCTCCGGCACACGGGCCGAGGTGGAGAAGGCGGTCGAGCGGCTCGCGGCGGATGGCGCGTGGGACCTCTGTGGCCCTCTCCTCATTGCGGCGTCGGAGCTGGGCGCCCGGGTGCTCGTCGCCAAGCTGCTCGAGGCGGAGATGTACCCGCCGCTGGCCTGCGCCGCGGCCATGCGCCGCCAGCACAAACGCGCCGAGGTGATGACGAAGAAGGTGGCGATGGCGCGCCGCGTGTTCCGGGACCTCGACACCGAGACCGACCAGAAGGGCGTCCCCGATCACATTCAGGCGGAGCTGGACGACCTCGCGGCGACCGCCGAGGAGTCCCGCGAGATCGCCGACCGCCGCGAGGCGGAACGCGACGCCTGCCCGGTGCGCGCGCTGATCATCAACGAACTCAGCGACCGGATGCTGAAGTCCGACGCTGCCCTCGACGCGATGGTCTCGGCCGTGCGCGCCTCCGCCTTCGAGGACACGCGCCGCAGCGCCGCGCTGAAGATCGTCACGCACCCCAATGCCCTCAAGCGCCTGCAGGCGGCCGGCCGCGTGGACGACCTCGTGGCCATCGCCCTCGCCGCGCGCCTGGACTCCGCTGCGGAGACGGTCGCCAAGCTCCTGACCACAAACGTGGACGACATCATCGCACACAAGTCCAGGGCCGCCCTCAAGCTCCTCCTCAAGCACCACCCGGACGCGGAGGTAAGGGAGAAGGCGAACGAGGCGCTGAGGTAGAGGGACAGGCGGACCGCATTACCGCAGTATCGACGCGATCAGCTCCTGCGCCAGAGGGGTCCTCTCATCGGCGGCGTCCCACAGCTCCCGGTGAGGAGGATGGACGGTCCCGTGCACGAGATGCACGAGGACGCCCTGGTCCTTTGCGCACGAGACGGCGGGGAGGAAGTCACTATCCCCGGCCACGAGCACCGCGTGGGTGATGAGGCCCTTTGCCGCGAGGAAGACGAGGTCGACCCCCAGCAGGATGTCCACCCGCTTCTGTCCGAAGATCGGGGCGCCGCTCGCATCGGTCCCGATGCGCTCCAGCTTCCCCAGCCTGACCTGGTAGCGCGGCAGCCGCGACAGCGCATCGTAGAAGCGCTGCCGTTGGGAGAACCTCTGGGCCTCGTCCACGGTCGGAGTGGGGCTCTGGTAGGGGAGGCAGTGGTAGTAGTAGGTGCGCAAGAGGTCCACTGCCCCGGCAAGCCTCTCCGAAAGCCCCCCATAGTCGATCCGCGCCTTGGCGAACTCGTCCCGAAGTACGTAGTCCAGATAGGCGCCGTCGATGAACACCGCGACGCGGCCCATGATGGAGCCCTCCAGAACGCTCACTGGACCGGCAGAGACTGCCAGTCCAGTGGGCACTCTCCTACCATCCCCGTGGGAACGGCAGGGACTATGCTGCCTTCACAATACCACATTGCGGGTCAGAAGTAAACCGCCGAAGCCATCGCGCCGTACACCGAAACAGCGCACCCTCGAGCCCTGGCTACGGTAGCTTCCCCGCGAACAGCCCCTCCGCATTCCGGTGCAGGATGTTGTGCCGGTCCTGGTCCGTGATGCGCGACTGCAGGACGCAGCCGATGCCGTAGTGGGGGTCGAACCAGGGCAGGTCGGTGCCGAAGAGAACGCGCTCGGAGCCGACCCTCTGGCAGAACGTCTCCACCACGCCGTGCACCGCGTACGCCGCGCACAGTTCCAGGTAGACCCTCGGGTGATCGAGCGCGGTCCTCATCGCGCCCTCCCAGTCGCCGTGCCCGGAGTGGCCCATCAGGATCGGGATGGTCGGATAGCGCGAGGCAACCTCCGCGACCTGCTGGGGCGAGTCGTAGGCGCTGCCGCCCCAGGTGTGCATGAGGATCGGCAGCTCTCGCTCCTGCGCGAACTCGTAGGCCGGCGTGTAGGCCTCGCCGGTGATCGGGTAGCGGTGGTAGTCCGACAGGAACTTCAGCCCCACGAAGCCGCCCAGCTCATCGAAACGCGCGAGTTCCTCCCGCAGGTTATCGGGGTAGTTCGGATTGAGCGCCATGTAGGCGCGGAACCGCTCCGGGAAGCGCCGCACCACGTCGGCCATCTCCGCGTTGCCACGCGCGGGATCGACGAGCGCCGCGTGGCCGCTGCAGATCACGCACCGCACGCCCGCGCGGTCGCGCGAATCGATCATCGCCTCGGGCGTCACTTTCGGGAAGTAGATCGCCTGGAACGGACCGTAGTGCGCGTGGCAGTCGATGACCGGGCAGTCGGCGGCCTTTCCGGTCGCGAAGAACTCGGCGACAAGCGGGGAGTCGTTGGTCATGGCTGCGCCTCCGCGAGGAGTCGGTCGAGGTTGCCAGCAGCGATGAGCAGCCTGTCCTCGTCGCTGATGTCCGCATGCGCAAGGGTCAGCATCGCCCCGCCCGGGCTGGTGTTCGGGAACGCCGAGCCGAACAGCAGCCGCCCCGGCCCGTACTTGCGGCAGAAGTCGACGATCCCGCCGTCCAGCTCATAGCGGCTTGTATCTACATGCAGCCCCTCGTACGCCTCCACAAGCGGGCGGAAGTAGCGGTCCTCGCCCCAGCTTCCGTGGCCCGTCACCACGAGGACCAGCGAGGGGAACTCCTTCAGCAGCGCACCCGCCAACTCCCAGCCGGTAAGCCCCCGGCTCGTCTCCCCTCGCTGGATGAACAGCGGGATGCGCCGCTCGCTCAGCGCGCTCAGCACATCGCCACAGGTCACGGCGTCAAGCGTGTACCGGTGCTTGCTCGGGAAGGCCCACAAGGCCCTGACCCCTGCCTCGCGCATCGCCGCGAGGAACTCCTCGAGCGCACCGAGTTCCCCGGTCTGCGTGGGCAGGATGGCCCATGTCGGATGCAGGCTCGCGTGCGGAGCGGTCTCCTCGACGACGACCCGGTTGCCGGTCTGAGGGGACTCGTTGTCCAGCGCGGCATGGCGCACCAGCGCCCGCGCGATGCCGCACCATGCCATCTCTTCGAGCAGATCCTCGACCGCCGTCGCAGGCTTGAAGGGCGGCACCGACGGCACGCCGTAGGCAGCATTGCAGTCGAAGAAGTCCAAGGGCGGACCCTCCCTCCGGGGTTCACGCAGAGGTCGGCGGCTCATCGAGGCTCATCGGCGAGGGCGGGAGCACCGCCTCGCCCTCCGTCGTCTTCCGCGGGATCCGGATCAGCGACGCGAACAGCAGGTTCACGATCGCGATGCCGGCCGCGGCCAAGAACACGTAGCGGTACCCGAACCGGCCATACGCGTGCCAGAGGCGGCCACCCGCGCGGGGGATCGACATCGAGGTCGCGTGGTCGAGCGACACCCCCAGCGCGAGCGAGGAGGCCACGTGCTGCGGATCGACCGCGATCTTCTTCAGGTACGTGGAGCGCGCCATGCCGGTCGCGAAGACCACTTGGTCCAACACGTAGCACACGTAGAGCAGGTGGATGGTCCCGTGGCGGCCCAGACCCAGGCGGTCGCCGAAGCCGTAGCCCAGGCAGATGACGATCAAGATGACCGCGTCGCCCATGAGTACCGCCCGCTCGCCGACCCGGTCGATCAGCCGCCCCAGCAACGGCCTCAGGAAGATGCCGGCGATCCCGCCCACCAGCAGCAGCACCGCGAAGATCGACGCCGGCTGGCCGTACACCTTCACCAGTACCCACGGGCCGAAGGTGAGGAACACCTGTTTGCGCGCGCCGAAGAGCACCGAAAGCACGTAGTACAGCCAGTACCGCGGGTGTAGCGCGATTTTCGGCCGAGTGCGCGAGCCGACGGACGGGTCCATCAGCAGCAACACGATTGCCGCGACCGCGTAGCCCGCTCCCCCGACGAGGAATGTCAGGTGGTAGGCTCTGGGGTACTGCCGCAGGAGCCACCACACGATTCCGCAGCCGATGACGTACGCGGCGCCGCTCACGGAGCCGAGCTGCCCGAGCCGACGGCCCTCCTGGTTCTCCCGCGACAGGCTCAGGCCGATGGAGCCCTGCACCGGCATCGACAGGTGCGTCCCCGCCGACCAGGCGATCATCAGCACCATCATCGCCGCGTAGTTGTCACCGACCAGGCTCAGCCCGACCATGCCGGCCGCGGTCACAACCGCCGCCACCGCCCCGATCCGCGTCTCGGCCAGGAAGAACAGCAGGCCCGCCGAGACCGCCACCAGGAAGCCCGGCAGCTCCCGCGGGAACTCCAGGTCGCCCCGCGCCACTTCGCCCAGGTGGAATGTGTCGTTGAGGTAGTTGTTGAAGACGATGTCGAAGTTGGGCGACGACAGCCCGAAGAACGCCGTCGCCACGAGGAAGATGACCAACTGCGGGTTGGTCTGCCAGAGGCGGCGCAGGCGCTCAATCATGCGAGGCTCGGCTCAGCGAGCAGCGTCAGATGATATCGTGGTAGATCGGGAAGGCGTCGCACAGGTCGAGCACTTCCTTGCGGACCTCCGCGATGACCTCCTCGTGCTCGCCCTTGTCCTCGATCACGCGCGCGATGAGCTTGCCAATGCGGTGCATCTCCTGTTCCCTCATGCCGCGCGTCGTGAGGGCCGGCGTGCCGGGGCGGATGCCGCTGGTCTCGGCGGGTGACAGCGGGTCGTTGGGGATCGTGTTCTTGTTCACCACGATGCCCGCGCGTTCGAGCGTATCCGCCGCGTCGCGCCCGCTGATGCCCTTCCCGATGAGCTTCACGAGCATCAGGTGGTTGTCGGTGCCGCCGCTGACCAGCTCGAACCCCTCCTCCAGCAGCGACTGCGCGAGGGCCTGGGCGTTGCGGATGATCTGGCGCTGGTACTCGCGGAAGCCGAACGATTGCGCCTCCTTGAAGGCGACGGCCTTGGCCGCCAGGATGTGCATCAGCGGCCCGGCCTGAATGCCGGGGAAGACCGACTCGTCGATCTTCGCCGCCCACTCCTGCCGGCAGAGGATCAGGGCCCCGCGCGGGCCACGCAGGGTCTTGTGCGTGGTGGAGGTGACGACCTCGCACAGCGGCACCGGGTCGGGGTGCGAGCCGGCCGCGACGAGCCCCACGATGTGCGCGATGTCCGCCAGCAGGTACGCGCCGACCTCGTCCGCGATCTCCCGGAAGCGCTTGAAGTCGATGATTCGCGGGTAGGCGCTTGCGCCCGTGACGATGAGCTTCGGGCGGACCTCCCTCGCGACCGCGAGCACGTTGTCGTAGTCGATCCGCTCGGTGTCGGGATCGACGCCGTAGAAGTGCGGCTCATACCACACGCCGCTGAAGTTGTTCGAGCGCCCGTGGCTGAGGTGCCCGCCGTGGTCCAGGCGCATCGACAGGATTCGGTCGCCCTTCTCCAGCAGCGCGAAGTACGCCGCCATGTTGGCCTGCGTGCCGGTCACGAGCTGAACGTTGGCGTGGTCCGCGCGGAACAGCTCCTTTGCGCGGTCGATCGCGAGCTGCTCGATGGCGTCGTAGATCTCGCAGCCGTTGTAGTACCGTTTGCCGGGGTAGCCTTCCGCGTACTTGTTCGTGAGCACGCTGCCCGCCGCGGCCATCGTCGCGCGGCTGGCGTAGTTCTCCGAGGGGATCATCATGAGCGTCGTCTGCTGACGCTCCAGCTCCCGGTCGATCAGGCGCGCCACCTCGTGGTCGGCCTGCAACAGCGTCGCATTCATCATCGCAAACGGCCTCCTGAACGGCAGGAGTCAGGAGCCAGGAGTCAGGAGAGCGCTGGGGGCGGACCCGCATTGGAGACAGCCGCGTCTCCCGTCGCCGTTCTCCTGGCTCCTGTCTCCTGACTCCTGTCTCCTGCCGTCAATGCCTGAAGTGTCTCATCCCCGTCAGCACCATTGCGATCCCGTGCTCGTTAGCGGCCTGGATGACCTCCGCGTCGCGGACAGAGCCGCCGGGCTGGATGACGGCGACCGCGCCTGTTGCGCCCGCGGCGGCGTCGAGGCCGTCGCGCGCCGGGAACATCGCATCCGAGGCCATCACGCAGCCCTTGGCCCTCTTCCCCGCCTTGCGCGCGGCGATCAGCGCCGAGTCCACGCGGCTCATCTGCCCCGCGCCCACGCCCACGGTGCGCGTGCCCTTCACGAGCAGGATCGTGTTACTCTTGACGTGCTTGGCGATTCGGTCGGCAAAGGTGAGTGACTCCATCTCCTCCGCCGTCGGCTGCTTCTCGGTGACGACCCGCATCTCGTCCCGCGCTGCAATCCCCATGTCCTCGTCCTGCAGGAGAATGCCGCCCGGCACCTTCCGCAGGTCGTAGTCGCACCCGCCGCTCTCCGGCCCGCCGAAGTCCGGCACTTCCAGCACCCGCAGGTTCTTGATCCGCTTCAGGGACTCGAGGGCCTCCGGCTCATAGCCCGGCGCGATGACGACCTCCGGGAAGGCCGACAGCACTGTGGACTCCTCGTCGCCCGTCTCCTCGCGGTAGCGCGGAACGATCGCGTCGCGGAGGAACTCGTCGTTTCCGATCATGTCGGCGGTCTGCTTGTCCATCACGCGGTTGAACGCCATCACCGAGCCGAACGCCGAGACGGGATCGCAGACCCACGCCTCCTCGTACGCTTGCGCGAGGGTCTCCGCCGACGCCGCGCCACAGGGATTCAGGTGCTTGATGATGATGGCCGTGGGGGCCTCGAAGTCGCGCGCCGCCTTCAGCGC
>Ga0194111_10004452_pt1 | contig 16230 bp, 12 predicted proteins | sample TA2KigC300mmetaG_FD_146194 | JGI IMG/M metagenome (GOLD analysis project Ga0194111, IMG submission 146194) | Freshwater microbial communities from Lake Tanganyika, Tanzania - TA2015033 Kigoma Deep Cast 300m | ecosystem: Environmental > Aquatic > Freshwater > Lake | place: Tanzania: Lake... | reverse complement strand
ATATATAAATCAATTTGTTTTTGAGACAACTCAACGAATCCATAAAGATTTTCATACGTTTCATTGATTACATTAAAAATTCCATTTGCATATTTGAGGAGTTCATTTGAGGATTTTGCATTCAATACACTAAGTTTTCTTCTTTCGCGAGCAAGCTCGGCTATTCGGATCGCTTTTTCGGGAATTTCTTTTGGAACAAGAATTTCATATTCAACCCAGTCTATATCTTTTTTAAATCCCAGTTTATCAAGATGCTGTGGATAATATGGATAGTTATAGATAGTTGCCATTGTTCCAAGTTCATCAAATCCTTCTATGAGCATTCCTTCTCGATCCATATCTGTAAAACCAAGCGGTCCGTGAATTGCTTCCATTTCTTGCGATTTCGCCCAGGACTCTACAGTAGAAAACAATAATTTGGAGACTTCAGGTTCATCAATAAAATCCACCCAGCCGAAGCGGGCATATTTGTTATTCCACTTTTCGATATAATTTTTATTAATGATTCCGGCTATTCTTCCGACGACTTTATTCCTATTGTAAACAAGCCAATACCTTGCGTGACAATGTTCGAAAGCAGGATTTTCCTCGGGACGTAAAGTATGCAGTTCATCTGAAATAAGAGGCGGGATCCAAAATTTATTTTTTTTATACAGCTCGAAAGGAAATTTGATAAATTGTTTTAGTTCCTTCTTTGAAGAAACTTCGACTATGTCAAGTTCCATTTTACCTCGCAGTGAATATTAAATGAGTCAAAAATTAGAACATAAGTTTTCGATTCTTCATCATAGAGTCTTTGGCAATCGTCTTTTTGAAGTTTATAATTTTCTTCAAAAGAGTTTTATCAAACGTAGCTAAAATTTTTACTGCAAGCAAACCTGCATTCTTGGCGTTCCCTATTGCTACAGTTGCGACTGGCACGCCTGCAGGCATTTGTGCGATAGATAGAAGTGAATCAAGTCCGTCAAGTGATTTTGTTTTGATAGGAACTCCGATTACCGGAAGAGGAGTGTAAGATGCGGTCATTCCAGGCAGATGTGCAGCTCCGCCGGCACCAGCAATAATCACTTTCATTCCGCGTTTGTGTGCCGTGGTTGCATATCTCGACATAAAATTCGGAGTGCGGTGAGCAGAAACAATTTTCATTTCATAGCTCACACCAAATTCGTCAAGCATTTCGGCAGCATCTTTCATCGTCGAAAGATCCGAATCGCTTCCCATTATTATTCCGACTTTTGGATTTTTTGTTTTCATATTAGGTTAAATTAATATTCTTTTTTCAATCTTTTTTGCTGTGTCAATAAGATAATTCAGCTCATTTCCGATTAGTGTTATATGTCCCATTTTTCTTCCGATGCGAGATTTTAATTTGCCATAAATGTGCAAATGAGCATTCTCATTGCTAAGCGGCGTTTTGTAGTTTTCAACAATTCCATCTCCAATTTTTTTACCGAGAAGGTTTATCATTACAGCATAAGGTTTGACCATCTCGGTTGACCCAAGAGGCAAATCGAGAATTGAACGAATGTGATTTTCAAACTGAGATGTAACACATCCTTCAATCGTGTAATGACCGGAGTTATGCGGACGGGGAGCAATTTCGTTGATTAAGATCTTATCCTCTTTTGTCAAAAACATTTCAATTCCAAAAATTCCAAATCCGCCGACAGCTTTTACTGATTCAATCGCAATTTCTTTTGCTCGCAGTTTGAATTTCGGATTTATCTGTGCTGGTGCAATAACCATGTGGCAGATGTGGTTTTTCTGAATTGTCTGTACGACAGGATAAGCTCGAATTTCATTCGTTGTTCGCACGACCATTACAGCGAGCTCCATTCTGAAATCGATAAATTTTTCCGTAAGCAATTTTGAATGACGAGAGGATAATCTTCTATATTCTTGTTCGAAATCTTTTTTGGTTTTGATGAATGCATTGCCGTATCCATCGTAACCATGTTTCCGTGATTTGAGAACAAATGGCACTCCAAATTTTTTTGATATTTGCTCGAATTGACTCGGTGCTGAAACCGATAAGTAATCGGCAATGGGAAGGTTTTTCAATGAAAGAGATTCTTTCTGCAGGAACTTATCCTGTATCAAAGAAATTGTTCTCGAACTTGGGATGACCTTCTTTTTTATTTTTTCTAGAAAAGCTAAGTGCTGGTAATCGATGAATTCGTTTTCCAATGTTATCACATCACACTGCTTTGCGAAAGACCTTAAGATTGCGGCATCATTAACCCAGCCGAGAATTTCTTTGTGCGTGATTTGTCCCGCAGGGGAATTTTTTTCTTTTTCAAGAATTGCTACATCGAATCCGAGCCGATACGCTGCATACGCAGACATTCGTGCAAGCTGGCCACCGCCAAGAATTCCGATGCATTTACGCTTCATGATTTATCAATCCAGATTTTCGAATTTACATATTCTTGAAATGCGGACATGATACTTTTTGCCGAATCTCCAACATTTCTATCCCCAATTTTAACATCGTCGATACAAATCACCGGAAGAATTTCCTTATCTGTGGATGTAATGAATACTTCATCTGCCTGCAGTAATTCTGTAAATGAGACATTTCTTTCTTCAATGGAAAAATCATTTTTACAGATTGAAAGAATTAAATTTCTCGTAATACCCGATAATAAATTTTCTTTGGGAGTTACTAATCGATTATCTTTTATAAAAAAAATATTACTCGATGTGCATTCGAGCACAAGGTCATTTGCAATATATAAAACTTCACAAAATCCTTTCGGAGTGAACTCGTTAAGATACTTGATAGCATGAGTGTAGTTGATAGTCTTTGCAGTTGGAATGTCGCGAACATCTTGAACTGATCTAATTTTAATGCCAGTTGAATAAAGGGAGTTATCAATTTCATTCCGCGGATCGCAAGTAATAATTAAAGTTGGTTCTCCAAGCGATTTGCTGTTGATCCCAATTCCTCCGGTAACAACTATCCGAATACTTGATTCAGGAAAATTATTCTTCTTAACTAGTTCTTTGACAATATTGTTAATTTTATTTTTAGAGCGATTTATTTCCAATCCAATGAGTTTGGCAGAGTTGTAAAGTCTTTCAATATGATCAGACAAGTGAAATGGTATGCCAAAATAAGTTTTAAGGTAATCGAACACAGCAAATCCACGCAGAAGCCCAATATCGTTTACATGGATGAATGCATTCTTTTTTTCAACAAAATTATTGTTAATGAAATATATCGGTCTGTTCACAGAATCAAAATAGGAATCTTGTATTTGTTGTTCAAGTGGGTCAAAAGCCCAGCGTGTCAATTTAATCGAAGAGACTAACCGTAGTGCGTGACTAAGTTAAAGATGCCATCCCGACAAGTCGGGATGGCATCTTTTAGCATCTACTGTAGAAAGACAAATTTCTTCGTTGAAGAAAACGAACCTGCTGTAAGCTGATACAAATAAACTCCTGAACTCAATCCATATTTACTTGCATCGAACTCTATTTCAAATTCGCCGGCTTGCTTTGGCTCGTTTACGAGTGTAGCGATTTCTCTGCCGAGTAAATCATAAACTTTCAGTGTTACATAACTATTAACTGATAACCGATAACTAATAACTGTACTCGGATTAAACGGATTCGGATAATTCTGTTCTAGAATGAATCCCTCCGGTGAAGCAGTAACATTGTCGACATCGGTTGCTGTTTTTAATTCGATCATCCAAAGATAACCGTCACCAGCCCAAACAGAAAAAGATGTCCTATAATTTGCAACTATGTATTCATTCTTTCCGTCGCCATCCATATCATTTGCCGGAGAACCATAAAATAATCTTGGACTGATTGTCGGAGATGCCGTAGGTGAAAAACCACTATGTTGAAAGATATCGAATGCAATATTTACATCCCAGTTTTCTGCGAGAGCTGGATTGCCGCTCCCTTTATATTCGACATCGAAAATTTGACCATTAGTTTCTCCAGCAATCATTAAACTCATTTTCCCATCTTTATCTGTGTCGAATATTTGCATCGTCCGTAATTTACCGCCTGCGTTTTTAGGAAGTCGAGTTAACACTTTAAAATCGCTTGCTGTCAGATTCGCAACATCCGTAACATTTGTAACTATAAAAATAGTGTTGTCCGGTTCTGTACCTGCGATGTACATTTCATTAAAGCCATCACCGTTAACATCGGCAACTCTTACTCCATCAAGTGCCCCATAATCAACGCCAGTTGATCTAAATACTGTATCAATACTTTTAACAAGCTGATAAGAGTTCGGACCTGTAGCTTCAATAATACGGATGGTAAAGTAATTCCAGATAAGAGCATAAATCTCTTTTTTCCCATCATTATCTAAATCACCGGTGGTAACACTATATAAACTGCCGCCGGTCAGCCCCTGTAGATTATATTCAATAATAAATGATGCGAAACCGTCGAATTGTCCTACAACTGATGCAACAATAACTTCCCGTCCTCTTCCTCCTTGTCTTATGCCAACAATAAGTTCGTTCTGACTGTCATTGTCGATATCTTCGATAGTAAGACTATAAGGACGTAAATCTGTGCTTGCCGCGACGTCAAAGTTCCATTCATAATTTGGACCAAATGTATCTCCTGTGTAAAGACCATATTTGTTTTGTCCGGGAACATTGTTCCATTGAAAGACCCAAAGTCGGGGAGGATTTGGATTAACAGCTACTTGCGAAGGAAGGGTTGTTATAATTTCAACAACGCCATTGTTATCGAGATCTCCTACGACAAAGTTGGCGAAGGTATTTGCCGCAACGGGATATTTCCAGTACCATACCAATTCATAAGTATTATTATTGGTTGCTTCGTACATCAAAATGTAGTTGCTGTCTAGATCCGTATAGCTGCAAATAAATTCTCCCTTGCCATCTTGATCCGTATCAAACCCGGCTTTTACTGTTGCCATTTCAGATGCGGTTTGTGGTGGTTGAAAAGGTTTTTGATTAAGGCTCCAAACCAACTCGTAGTTGCTTTGGGAAAAAAGATTACCAGAAATGAAAAGAAGAACACAAACTGTTAGAATATTTTTCATCGATAACTCCTATTAATTTATTTTTTTCTATTTATGAATTCAATAATTGGAGCATGATCATTTACATTCGAGTAATATTAACTTAATTAATATGCGATATAATGTTCATTTGTGCAAATTTAAGATGGGATTTTCTTTTGAAGGAATGTTTTTTCAGTTGTTCAAGAAAATGGAGTGTGAGAAGAAATTTTGTTTTAGCAGATAGAAAGATGCCATCCATGTAAGTTAGGATGGCGTTATTTCAGATATCAGATTAACTAATCAATCCAGAAAAGATACATCTATCGCAAGTACACAAATTTCTTTGTTGAAGTAAATGAACCTGTATTCAATGGATTCACTCCGCTCACTACTAGCCGATACATATAAACTCCTGAACTTAATCCATACTTATCTGCGTTAAATTCGACTTCATATTCACCAGCTTGCTTTGGCTCGTTCACAAGTGTGGCTACTTCACGGCCCAATAAATCGAATACTTTTAGTGTTACATACTGACTTATATCAGTTTGCATTTTATCCGCCATCTGGCGGATTGCAATTTGAAATTTAATCTTTGTACTTGGATTAAACGGATTAGGATAGTTTTGAAACAATTGGAATTCAGAGATACTAATTGCATTTTCTTCTTTGATAAAAGTCAATCCACCGTTAGTAGTCATTAAAATTTGTGCATACCAATCAGAATCTTTATTTGAACCAACAGTAAACCCCTTGATACTATCAAGCATTGTGATACCCCCGATGTAACTGAAATTTCCAATTTCATTTAGCTTACGCTGTAAGATCCAATTCTTGCCACCATCTGATGTTTTCATTATAACTCCATTCCATCCGGCAACCCAGCCAATTGAATCGTTAACAAAATAAAGGGATTCGAAATTATATTTTGAAAAAGGAGTAACAGGTTTTGGTTCATACCAGGATAATCCATTATTTATTGTTTTTAATACAAGTTCGTTCTCACCAACAATATAACCGATGGAATCAATAAACTGTACGTCAGATAAAAAACCGGCATAATTCTTTGATTGCGTAAACCAACTAAGTCCTTGATTTGTGGTTTTTCTAACAATGCCGTAAGTTGCACTGTCGCCGACGGCAAATCCTATTTCATTATTTATAAATCGAATTTTCAGAAAGTAAATGTTTGATCTATCTATTATTAACCAATTACTACCACCATCGGTAGTCTTTAATATCAAGCTATCTGTGGTAATAAATCCGACAGAGGGATCGATTAAACAAATGGAAGTAATTTTTTTATTAAAAGGGAGCAATATCTTTAACCAAGTTTCTCCCTCATCATTGGATTTAAGCACTGTCCCACTATCCCCACAAATAAAAATATAAGAATCAATAAAAAAGATGTCATTCAGATTTGACAATGTACTGGACGGTATTTCTCTCCAATTGCTACCACCATTAACTGTTTTTAATATTATTCCGTTAGTTCCAGTTATCAAACCAATATTTTTATCTTTCATTCTTAATTCATAAAAAGTTTTGTTGTAAATTTTTGGTGGAATTTCGAACCATTGAGAGAAGACACCTCCTGGAGATATTATTATTAGTAAGCAACTTATTATTATAATAGACGATCTCATTATCTAATTTTCACCAACATGAATAATTGATTCACGCTCTTCAACATATTCAGCCATTGGAGGGCACCAATCGTCAATCCATAAAGATATGGATGTACTTAAATTGAATCTAAATTTATGAATGGCCCAACTTGTAAAAGTATATGGGAATGAAATTTGCTTTTCTTTCACTGCATCTGTTACTAGTTGTTCATAAATCGTCTCAGGAACTTGGTTCCCTTTCTGTACAGTTATTAGTAAATTACATTTACAAGGTTGAAGAATTTTGATATAGATGTTTATAGTTTGATTTAAAACAACGGATTGATTTGGAGTAACTTCAATAATTTTTGATACAAACCATCCTTGTTTATCTATTAAATAGGGATCATCTATATCTATTTCCCCATGATACCTGTTTAAAATTCTACTTCGATTAGAATCATTATAAATTATTACTGAATATCTTCTCGCAACAAAACCATATGGTATTTCCCCCCCCATCGTTTGGTAACCATCTTGGGTGTCTCCAATGCATTAATTCCAAGGGTCTTTCATCATTTGTTGTAAAGACTTGATCAGACTGTTTTATAACAGGTTGGCAATAGCTATCCCATAATTCTCCATTAAGTATTAAGTCCCAATAAGCAGGTTGATCTAAATAGAAATCTACATCCCAAGGATATTGACGACCTTGAGATCCATACTGAATCGCCCAAAATAAAAAGTTTGACATAATTTCCTCTTTTCTTAAAATTTACTTAAAATTTTATTTTGCTACAAGTTGAAATTAATAAAATCAACTAATCGAATTAACTCATAAATATTGTAACCCAAGGATAGTTGTTTTTTGAGTCGGTGCTTTATAATATATGTAACCGATTATAACGGAGAGATATTATAATCAATACACCAAGTGTTGGTTTGTCAAATTTTATGCTATTTCAATTTTGTCTGTAAAATAAAATCCTTGAAAATGGATTCTGGAATTTCAAGATTGCTTATGATTTATTTCATTAAAATAAACTTTTTCACTGATGTGAATGAGCCTGCATTTATCTTATACAAATACACTCCCGAACTTAATCCATATTTACTTGCATCGAACTCTATTTCAAATTCACCAGCTTGCTTTGGTTCGTTTACAATTGTTGCGACTTCACACCCAAGCAAATCGAACACTTTTAGTGTTGCATAACTATTAACTGATAACCGATAACTAATAACTGTACTAGGATTAAACGGATTCGGATAATTCTGATAAAGCCGGAATTTATCTACTATTTGTTCCTCATCACTTATGGAAGTCAGAATTTGATTCCATTTATTTTTCGCAGATTGCATATGCTGTTTGAGTGCTGTTAAATTATCGCCTGCGGCTACAGCAAATACAACACCGAGGGTATCTCCGGGATTTATCGAAAAAGGTCCGCTTGCGACAACATGCGAAACATCACCTGCACCGGCATTTGGTTTTGTAATGCCGCCGCTGAGCGATTCCCATTTTTCTGCATCTGTAAATCCATCATAAACTCCCCAACCTCCGTCACTACCTGCATTAAGAATTGAACGATAATGGTAATTCGTATGCGAAACAAGTGCAGCACCTGTATAATAAGGAGTTGTTCCTGGCTGATTGTAAACATATCCCATCTTAGCTTCGTCATCCCATCGGGAAACGTCATCAGCACCTGTAGATGCAATTAAGTCCCAATCAAAATAAAGCCCAGCATGAAAATTTGTTATTTGTGAAGGTGTTGTGTTGATGAAATTATAATGCAGCAGGACAAAATCTTCATTCGGTGAATTTACAAATGAGTAAGAATGTAAGATAGTTTTTATGCCAATTTTATTTGTCCCCGCTCCATCGTCATTAAACAATGAAGTTGTCTGTAGATCGGCTTTAGCTCCGGGCTGAAATACTTTGATCGGAGTGATCATTGTGAATTCGTTGTTTTGAATACTTCCATTGTTCCCACGTGCTCGATCAGAAATTTTTGTTGCACTTGTTCCGATTATCAAAGCTCCCTCAAATAGCAGGTTGGCGCTTGTTTTGTATTTTAATCCTTCGCCTTGAGTGTTCGTTGGATAGTTGTTGAACGCAAGATTTCCTCTGCTTCCGATTGTTACGTTAATATTATTGTTATTCGATAAAACATAAGTTGGATTTGCAATGAAAGTAATAATTTGAAAATCTGAATATGTACCATCAGTAAAAGTCAGTAAAAGACGAACGTTAAAATCAGAGCCGATTGAACTTGCCGCCTGCACAACATACGGCGATGAATAGTTGTTAAAAGTTTCTCCGGTTGATTTTACATTTGTAAAGAAAGTTGCATTACTCACAGAAACCCCGCTGCTTAATGAAGTAAGAGTAATTGAGAGGTTGGAAGTTGCTTCCAATATATTTTTAAAACTAACTCTTATTTGTGCTGATTCATTAGGTTCAAGAATTCCATTACCATTACCGAGCGGTGAAGCATCGTTGAGGGTGTAATTCAACATTCGAGCAGATTTATTTATCGAGTCCTGAAGTGCACGCCAGGCATTAATTCTTCCTTTTCCTAACTGATAATTGTAAGAAGAATTTAGGGAATAAATGTTATCACACGAGACGCGAATTTTTTCACCTACTTGTTCTGCTGAGTACGTTGGATATTTTGCTTTAACTAATCCGGCGAGTCCTGCAGCAAGAGGCGATGACATTGAAGTTCCGCTGCTGTTGATATACGTATTAGTACTCCAGGTAGAAAGGATTGAGCTCCCTGGTGCGCAAACATCGACTGAGTATCCATAATTCGAGAATCCAGATTTTCTATCATCCGATCCAGTGGAGGCGACAGATAAAACATAATTATAACCTGATGGGAAATGCTCTCCTGACGAACCAGAATTTCCCGCAGCTGCAACGACAAGACTCCCTTTAGAATTTGCATAATTAATTACATCTTGCGCTAATGATGAATAACCCGAACCGCCCCAGCTGCAGTTGATAACTTGTGCACCATTGTCAGCGGCATAAGTAATTCCCTCATAGCCATACCAGATATAAGGCATTCCGGAGCCTGGATCTTTTTGATCATCGCGTGCAGTTTTAACAGCCATGATCTTGCATTTAAATCCGAGTCCCGCGATCCCAATTCCATTGTCGGTTGCCGCAGATGCAATTCCAGCAACGTGAGTTCCATGATATGGTGCATCTTCAGCGGGATTATTATCTGCTGTGCCATTCAATCCGCCAAAATCCCAGCCGCGGATATCGTCTATGTAACCATTACCATCATCATCAACTCCATTACCCGGAATTTCATTTTTATTCATCCAGATATTTGGAGAGAGGTCGGGATGCGTCCAATAAACGCCAGTATCAATAATCCCAATCACGATTGATGAATCTCCTTTAGAAATATCCCAAGCTGTTGATGCACTTACTTTACTCAAAGCATACTGACTTGCATATTGCGGATCATTGGGAGTGAAATCGACTCTATAAACAAAGTGAGGTTCAGCGTATTCGATCTCAGGATGATGTTTTATCTTTTGAGATAAAAAGAGCGGGTCAATGTCGGAATGATAATAAACTCGGAAAATTCTATCCAGCCCTGAGATTGATTTTTCCAGTCTATTAGTTTCAGAAGGAAAAACTTGCTCTATTCGATCGATATATGCGGCATCAACAAGCTTATTCAAAGATAAAATTTCATTGATTTGGCTTGCTCTATCTTTGAAACTATCTTTAAATTTTAAAGTGATAATATTCGACGCATAATACAAATCACCACTCTGTATAACATGAATTTTAACCTCGTCACTTTGTGGATAGAATGCAAGCAATATGGGAATTGAAATTAAAACAAATAGATATTTGATTTTCATATTTTTCCTTTCTTAAAGACAGCAACCATATAAGTTAGTTAAAGATACGAACTTTAGAGCCAATTTTTGGATTTGTTTAATATTAGTAAATCGTTTTTTAAGAATTTAATTCCCTTCATTTTGTTCAGACTTTGGCAAAGCTAAATTAAAATAATAGAAAATTCGTACTTACCTATAACCTCATTAATGAATTCTTATAAAAATATTCCAAGATAAACTCCAGCACGGAGTGCGAATCCGTTGAATTTCATATCCGGGACATTCGTCAAGTCAAACTCGCCATCTTGACGCCATTTGCCGTTGATAATTCCAGAGTAATCTCCAGCGATGAAAAATTTTGTGAATCCTCCATAAATATATTCAATCACAATCGATGGCTGATAGTAGAAAAAACTCATACTTAAGTTCTTGGCAGAGTTAGAACTTGGTAAAAAAACTGTATTCCATGGAATTGAACTTTGAGATTTATTTATTAAATCCAAATCGACCGAACCGCCGCCGATACCAATGTCTATTGCAAATCTCAAGTCACCAAATTTTGCAACTTCATACCCCGCTACAAATAATCCATAGCCATAATCGAGTTTGGTAATCATCTCTCCGCCAGTTATTGACGTTCTGACTTCTTTACTTCCACCAATTCCGTATCCGCCGAGTCGAATGTTGCCCAAAGTTAATCCTCCTCCTCCGCCAAAGCCAAACATTCCGCCCTCAAATTCCTTTAAACCGACTTTTTGAAATTCCAAATTTAATTCTTTCAAATTCGGATTTAGCGAGCCGAAGATAACTCCGCCCCCCATTCCTAAACTCCCGATTATACTCATTTGAGCAAATGTTATTGATGAAAATATGAGAACGAATAAAACTAAAAATACTTTCCGCATAAAAAATTCCTTTAATCTAATTTGTCAATTGCACGCTGTGTCATGCGTTTAAGGCTTCTTTCACCGTAATAATCTTTAAAATCTTCGATATATTCAAATTCTTTTTTTGCGCCTGATTTATCTCCGAGATTTACCAGACATTGTCCGATATAATACTTTGAGTATGGTTTCAGCCAATTTTCTTTTTCGGTTTTTATGCTTTGAATTTCCCGAAAAATCGGCAATGCGGTTCTGTAATTTTTGTGAGAATAATACAATGATCCGAGCATATATCTTGCATAACCGAATTCATCTGCATTAAGATCTTCTTGAAGAATTATTCTTTCAAGCTCTGCGATTGCTTTGTCTCGATCTGAAGTAATTCCATTGTTGTAAATCTGCATGATAATTTTTTGAGATGTAGTCAGCGGATGGTTAACTCTCAAAATTGCAAAGTCATTATACTTCACCTGCTGAAAATATGAGACAGCTTTTTCTCTTTGCCCAAGAAAATCACAGCTCAAGGCAATATTGTACAAAGCGTTATCACGATTTCGCCATCTATCGTCTTTCTCGGAAACTAAATTGATAAAATTCTCATAATGCTTAATTGCTTCAGTGAAATTATTTTTTAAAAAATAATATCTCCCGAGTCCTGCATTAGCGAAGTATGTCAGCTTTTTCATTTCGGGGGCTTGTATCACAGATGCGCGTGAAAAATATTCAAAAGCTTTATCGATCTTATTCAACGACATCTGAAAATTTCCCATCAGGACAAGATAAAGAGTATTAGCTGGAAATTTTTTAAGAACTGCATCAAGACTTTTTGAAGCATTCTCATCGTCGTTCTCACCCATATAGAAAAATGTCAGCCACCAAAGAGCTTCATATTTTGTATATAGACCTTTTTCATTCGCAATACGCAGATACTCTATCCCTTTCTTTTTATCTCCTTCAAATCCAAGCACGCCTGCGATCCACCGAAATGCTTTTGGCAGGCTTCCGACTACGTATGTGAATAGTCCAAGTCCCATATAAGCATCGTACATTTGCGGATTCAAAGTGATTGCATATTCAAGCGATTCGTAAGCTTCTTTTCCCTCTTTAAGAACAGAAAGTGATGGAGAACCTGGAGAGTAAAGTGATTTTATAATTCCTCGGTATCCTTTAATTCCTCCGAGATAAAAATATGTTTTTGCCTGTTCGACTTGATTTGTGTTATACTTTAAATGCTTTTCACAGATTGTTATTACATCATCAGAGGCTTTGATGAATTTATCGAAATCTTCTTTTTCACTTAACAGAAAATATTTGTAGTAATAAGTCATTGCTTTAAAAAAATGTCCTCGAGGATCAGTTGGTGCTATGGCAATCACTTGATCAAAATATTTTACCGCAGAATTTATTTTCAATCCGTACAGCTCTTCAATGCCTTGATTTGTAAGATTATGAACTCTTTCCCAGTCCACACTTTGTCCAAAAGCTGGAACAGCGAAATACATTAGCAGAAGCAATACTCGAATTTTTTTATTTACCATACAATAGTTTTTCTCTAAATCTCTTTTGCTCATACGACATGTTCTCTGAATTGACAAGCTTTGATAATTCTCTTTCTTTCAAAATTGGATTAACATGTACAGAAATTGTTTTACTTTTCCGTTTGATATAAAAAGTCACAGAGCTTTCCGCAGGAAGTTCGTGCAGGAACTGCGTTATTGAATCAATTTTTGTGTCTGAATTCTCGATTGAATTTAGTTCAAAATCATTTATTCTCAAAAGAATATCGTTCTCTTTAATCCCGGCTTTTGATGCTGGAGAATTTTCTTCTATATAATCGATGGCTGTTTCGTCACTATCGTTCAGGAAAAAATGAATTCCAAAATAAGGGCGCAATCCTTTTCGGGTCAATCCAACAAGCGAAAGAAAATAATCGTGTGGCAATTCGATAGAGGAATGAATATAGTCTTTAAAAAAATCGTGAAAATCTGTGCGGGTTAATGAGTTTATAATTGTAATCAAATCGTTTTCTGTGAAGCCGAGTTGCTTTTTCCCGTAACCTTCGTATAGAATTTTGATTACATCATCGAGTAGGAAAACGTTGTCGGTTAGCTTTCGAATTTTAAGATCGAGATAAAAAGCAAATAATGTTCCTTTCGAGTATAAAGAATAGAAAGAATTATAAGCCGCATTTGCGCTTATCTCTGCTAAACTTGAGCCACCATCCAAGTATTGAACAAATCCTGATTCTTCAATTTTATTAATGATCTCCTCCCAAAATTTTTCTTCCTTAATTATTCGATTTCTAACCATCAGCAGATTTGAATAATATTCAGTTACTCCTTCACTGAACCAAAGGAGATTTGTATTCACCGGTTCGAAGTAATTAAAAGACTGCAATTCCTTCGGACGGAGAAGCTTGACATTCCAAATGTGAAATAGTTCATGCGAGATAGTTGAACCAATAAAATTATTTCTTATATCAAGTTCATATTTCTCGATGTAGGGCAGGTAATAGACGGATGATTGCAAATGTTCAAGAGCTCCGTAAAATCCTCTGAATCGATCGGAATCTTCATTAAAATAAAACAGAAATTTATATTTTGTGATTGGTGTGTCAGAAAAGAATTTTGTTTGAGCATTGATGATTTCTTTAATCACAGCAATAGTGCTGTCGGGAAAAAAATCTTTGGATGTTTGAACAATTAGAGAAAAGTCAATTCCTGTGTGAGCAAAATCCCAGCGTTTAAGTGCATTTCCAAGCATTACTGGAGAATCTGCAAGCTCATCGTAATTTTTAGCTTTGTAACAATTAGGCGAGATTGAATCGAGGGAAGTTTCTATCGACCAGCTATCCTGCAGAAAGAACTTGACTTGAAACTCATAATTTTCATAACCGATTGGGATAAGATAAATAGCAGTCCCATTGTAATAACCGAAAGTTGAATCAAGCTCGCTCGTATCGAGAAAATCAGCATCATCAAAATCCTTAACTTGATATGATAACCGATTCAATGATTGCGCATTGTTGATCTGCCATCTGATCGAATCGAGGCGAATGATCTCAAGTTCATTATTAAGAGAATCGAATGCCTGCAAGTTCTGAATCTTCTCCCAATAATTATTTATTGAATACGAACCAGGCGACCAGACAGGAATTCCAAATGTAATTGTTTGGGAATCGATCATTGGAGTGTGAAGTTCAATTTCGAAAATTTCAGATTTAGGATTTGAAATACTTATGTGGTAATTAAAAAAGACTTCCAATTGAGCGACAGCATAGGAATTAAAAACAAAAATTGATAGGAAAATTCGAATCATTAAAGCTTGATAATTTTGATGTGCAAACGAATCTGCCCTAAGTTTGTTCCTTAATTGCTCAAACTTGCAGCCCTTGCTGTAGCTTTTCCGTTCTGTCTGCTAATTTTATTTTTTCAATTAATTCTTCAAGACTTCCATCAATGATTTCTGAAAGATTGTAGAGAGTTAATCCAATTCGGTGGTCAGTTATGCGATTCTGCGGGAAGTTGTATGTTCTAATTTTATCGCTCCTGTCACCCTTGCGTACCATTGAACGGCGCTGTGCCGCGACTTCTTTGTTCTGCTCTTCGAGCTGTCTATCGTAAAGCCGCGCTCTTAAAACTTTCATTGCTTTCTGCCGGTTCTTAAGCTGTGAGCGTTCGTCCTGACATTGCACAACAATTCCTGAAGGAAGGTGAGTAATCCGAACTGCAGTTTCGACTTTGTTTACATTCTGTCCGCCAGCTCCGCCGCTGCGGTAAATGTCAATCTTCAAATCGTTCTGGTTAATTTCAACTTCAACATCTTCAACTTCAGGCAGCACTACAACCGATGCCGCAGAAGTATGAACTCTTCCGCTTCCTTCGGTTTGCGGAACACGCTGAACACGGTGAACACCGCTTTCAAATTTCATTTCGCCATAAGCTCCATCGCCCTGTAGAGAAAAAATAACTTCTTTAAATCCGCCGATGCCTGTATCGTTCATATCGATCAGCTCAACTCTCCATCCTTTTTGTTCGGCGTAACGAGTGTACATTCTGAAAAGATCAGCCGCAAATAATGCAGCTTCTTCTCCGCCGGTGCCTGCACGAATCTCAACAAAACAATCTTTTGAATCATTTGGATCTTTTGGTAAGAGAAGGATTTTTAATTCTTCTTCGAGATGTGCTAGTTTAGATCGAAGTTCTTCTAATTCCGATTCTGCTATTGTAGTGAGTTCATCATCCATGCCTGAATCAATAATCTCAAGATTACCGTCAATGTCCTTCTGAACGGTTTTATATTTTTTGTAAATATCGACTACTTCTTCGAGCTCGGCACGTTCTTTATTGAGCTTAACATATTTCTGCTGATCCATTACGGTTTGAGGCTTCATCAATTCGTCATTTATCTCATCGAATCGAAGAATTATTTTTTCTAAATTATCGAACATATTTCCTTTTTGATTTCTCAATTCAAATATAGAAAAGTGTAGGTCTAAATAAAAGACGGCAAGTAATGCAGAATTGAAATAAAAAGTGTATAAAGTAAGTGCAAAAACTTTATGAACTTTAAGAACCTTACAAACCCTACCAACTTTATAACTAATGTCACTCGAAACTATAAGTTGATTTTATTAAATTGTTTCAAAGAATAACGGAGTAAAAGATGGCTCTAAGCAAAGAGTTGCTTGATGTATTATGCTGTCCCGAGACAAAAGCAGATTTAGTTTTAGAAGGAAACTTTTTGGTATCGACAGATAAAGCTACACGCCGCAGATATCGAATTGAAGATGATATCCCAATTATGTTAGTTGAGGAGTCGGAAGTTTTGTCTGAGGAAGATTGGCGGGAGGTTATGGAGA
>Ga0194111_10004438_pt1 | contig 16269 bp, 15 predicted proteins | sample TA2KigC300mmetaG_FD_146194 | JGI IMG/M metagenome (GOLD analysis project Ga0194111, IMG submission 146194) | Freshwater microbial communities from Lake Tanganyika, Tanzania - TA2015033 Kigoma Deep Cast 300m | ecosystem: Environmental > Aquatic > Freshwater > Lake | place: Tanzania: Lake... | reverse complement strand
TGGCCTTGACCGAATAGCACACCAGCGACGCTCGACCGGAGAGCTCGTCGGTGAACTCACGGTAGGCGCCTTCGATCGCGGCGCGCGAATAGACGTAGCAGGGCGTGCCGAAGCGTCGCGCCAAGTCTTCGAGCGCGACCTGCTCGGCGCAGAGGGTGCCGCCGCGATAGGCGAAGGCCATGAGCGGTGAGCTACTTCCTGGTCTCGCCAGCGCCCTTTTCCTCCCCGGATTCCCGCCGGTATGGCACCGGCTTCACGGCAGCGGGGCGCTCCGGCTTCAGTCCGGGCGGGGGGCTTTCGCGCAGGTAAAGCTCCCCGAACTGGCCGCAGCCGGCGGCGAGCGTGGCCAGAAGCAGCAAAGCGGGCGCAAAGCGCAAGCGGGAAGTCACGGCGGGCACCGGGCGAGGGCTACAATGGCGATGTTAGCAGCCTATCTCCCGCCGAACGTGACCGAAAGCGAATTCGAGTCCCTGGCCGAGGCGGCACTGAGCGCGCTGGAGCGCGCGTTCGAGGCCAGTCTGCCGGGTGCCGACGTTCAGGCGAAAGGCCCGGGCCTGCTCGAAATCGAGTTCGACAACGGCACCAGGATGGTGATCAACCGGCACGGGCCGGCGCGCGAGATCTGGGTGGCAGCGAAGTCCGGCGGGTTCCATTTCCGCCGCCAGAGCGGGCAGTGGCGGGATACCCGCGACGGCGGCGAGCTATTTGCCGTGGTTTCCCGCCTCGCCTCGGCTCAGGCGGGCGAAACCGTGGATTTGCTGGCGCGCTAGCAGGATGTTGCCGTCCACCACGGCCTCCTTGGGCGGGGGCTCGATCACGTAACGCTCCGCCCGGGTGTCTGGTGAATCTTCCCTCCGCAAGGGCGTCTTATAATGCGCCGTGTTCCCGCCCCGCTGCACCCCCCCCCGAAAGCAGTCCTAACCCCGTTGAAATGGCTGCGTTTTCTGGTATTTCCGCTGGCCCTCGCAGGGGGCTTGGCAGCCCTTGGCGCGTGCATGGTCGCGCTGGTGGTCGCGCTGGCTTGGCCGCAGCTGCCAGCGCTTGATGTTCTGACCGATTATCAACCCAAGATTCCGCTTCGGGTCTACACCGCCGAGGGCGCCCTGATCGGGGAATTCGGCGAGGAACGCCGCTCGCTGATCGCGATCCGGGAAGTCCCCGAACAGCTCAGGCAGGCGATCCTGGCCGCCGAGGACGAACGCTTCTACCAGCACACCGGAATCGACTATCTGGGCGTGGCGCGCGCCGCCTATGCCAACCTCACGCAGGGCGGGCGGCGGCAGGGCGCGAGCACGATCACGATGCAGGTGGCGCGTAACTTCTTCCTGTCTTCAGAAAAGACGCTGACGCGCAAGCTGTACGAGGCGCTGCTCGCCTTCAAGATCGAGGCCGGCCTGGAGAAGGATCAGATTCTCGAGCTGTACGTAAACCAGATCTACCTCGGCCAGCGTGCCTACGGTTTCGCCGCCGCCTCGCGGATCTACTTCGGCAAGGCCCTCGACCGGATTAGCCTCGCGGAGGCCGCGGTTCTCGCCGGACTGCCGAAAGCTCCCTCTGCCTACAATCCTGTTGCGAATCCGCAACGGTCCAGGCAGCGCCAGCACTACGTGCTGCGGCGCATGAAGGAACTGGGTCACATCGGGGAGGCGCAGTATGCCGAGGCGCTGAATGCGCCGCTCCAGGTCCGGCGGGCGGTGGATGATTTCAGCGGCATGCACGCGGAGTACCTGGCCGAAATGGTCCGTCAGGCGGTCTACGAGCAGTACCCGGAGGAGGCCTACGTTAAGGGATTCCGCGTCTACACCACCGTCCGCAAGGCGGACCAGGCGGCTGCCTACGAGGCGTTGCGCCGCGGCCTGCTCGACTACGACCGGCGGCAGGGCTACCGGGGCCCGGAGGGGTTCGCGGCCCTGAAGGACGGCGCCACCGAAGAGGACTACGACGAGGCGCTCGCCGAGCATGGCGACGTCGATGACCTCAAGGCGGCGCTGGTGCTGGCGGCGAGCGCAAAGGAAGTGCGCGCGGCGCTGCGCAGCGGCGAAGTGGTCGCGATCACGGGTGACGGGCTGCGTTTCGCCGCCCGCGCGCTGGAGGAGAAGTCGGCGCCGCAGAGGCGCATCCGGCGCGGCGCCATCATCCGCCTGCAGCGGGACGAGAAGAAGAACTGGCAGATCGCGCAGTTGCCGGAATCCGAGGCCGCATTCGTGTCGCTGGACCCCGCCGACGGCGCCATTCGCGCCCTGGTCGGCGGGTTTGATTTTCAGCGCAACAAGTTCAACCACGTCACGCAGGCATGGCGCCAGCCCGGGTCCTCGTTCAAGCCGTTCATCTACTCGGCATCGCTGGAGAAGGGCTACACCCCGGCCACGGTAGTCCCGGATGAACCGGTGGTGGTCGAGGCCGAGGTGACCGGCAGCCAGCGCTGGGAGCCGAAGAACTACGACGGCAAGTTCGAGGGCCCGATGCGCCTGCGCACAGCGCTCGCGAAATCGAAGAACATGGTGTCGATCCGGATCCTGCAGGACATCTCGCCCAAGTACGCGCAGGACTACCTGCAGCGCTTCGGCTTCGGGGCCGACAAGCACCCGCCGTACCTGACCCTGGCGCTTGGCGCCGGCGCGGTGACCCCGCTGCAGATGGCGCGTGCCTACGCGGTGTTCGCCAACGGCGGCTATCTGGTGCAACCGTATTTCATCCAGAAGATCGTGGACGACCGCGGCAACCCCCTCGGCGCCGCGCAGCCGTCGCGCGCCGGCGATGAAGCGCTGCGCGTGATCGACGCGCGCAACGCCTTCATCATGGATTCGATGATGCGGGACGTCATGCATTACGGCACCGGGGCAAGCGCGGCCAAGCTCGGGCGCCGCGACCTGGCGGGCAAGACCGGCACCACCAACGATTTCTTCGATGCGTGGTTCTGCGGCTACCAGCCCGGGCTGGTGGGCGTGTCCTGGGTCGGCTTCGACCAGCCCAGGACGCTGGGCAAGAACCAGACCGGCGGCCGCATCTCGCTGCCGATCTGGATCGAATACATGGACAAGGTGCTGAAAGGTGTACCGGAGGCAACGCGATCGCCGCCCGAGGGCGTCGTCAGCGCCAGCACCGGGCCCGACCCGGCCGCCCCGGCCGAGGCGAAATCCGGCGGCGCGGAGTACTTCTACCGGGAGTTCCTGCCCAAGGAGCTTTCGGCGCCGATGCAGGCCCCGCGGGCGCCGCCCCCGCCGTCGCCCCCCGGCTAGCCGTTTGTTGAGCCTGGAACGTTTTTCATGGGTTCAGCGATGCCGAATCGCCGAAACGACGTGATCGAGTATGAGGTGGCCCGGGCCTCGCACAACAGTCGTCCCGAAGGACCGGGCGCCGCCGCCGAGCGCCGGCAGCCGCGGGCTACTTGACCGACAGGATCCATTTCACCAACGCCTGGGCGTCGGCGTCCGGCACGGTCGGGTTCGGGGGCATCGGCACCTGGCCCCAGACTCCGGTGCTGCCCTTCTTCACCTTCTCGGCAAGCTTGGCGACAGCGTCCTTCTGGCCGGCATACTTCTTGGCCACCTCGACATAGGTCGGGCCCACCGTCTTGGCGCCCTTCACGTTGTGGCAGGCGATGCAGGCGTACTTCTTGGCCAGGTCCTCGCTGGCCTGCGCGGGCAGAGCGAATGCAGCCAGCGCCACGATTCCAAACAGGGTTTTCTTCATGGGGGTCCTTTTTTCAGCGGCCGCCATGCTACCCGAAAACGGCCCCTTTGCAAGCCAGTAACGCTCCGGCCCGGCCTGAGGTTGACAGGCTGGGGCATGATGCCGCCCCATGGAACCCGAGGCCGTGCTTGGGTTCTGGCTCCGGCGCGAGCGCAAGGACTCGCTCGCGCAGGACCCGGATCAGGCTTCTGAGTCGGTGATCGCGCCCTTCGAGGCGCTGGACACCAGGCGCATGTACTTCCCCAGCAGGCCGCGCGTGTAACGGGGCTTGGGTGCCTTCCATTTCTTCCGGCGCGCCGCAATCTCCCTGGCCGGGACGTTCAACTGGATCAGCTGCTTGTTCGCATCAATGGTCACCGAGTCGCCGTTCTTCACCAACGCGATGACCCCACCGGCGTAGGCCTCCGGAGCCACATGCCCCACCACCATCCCCCAGGTGCCTCCCGAAAACCGGCCGTCGGTCAGCAGGCCGACCGACTCCCCAAGCCCTTGGCCTATTAAAGCAGAAGTGGGCGCTAGCATTTCTTGCATCCCGGGCCCGCCCTTAGGGCCTTCGTAGCGAATCACGATGACATCGCCCGGCTTGATCTTTCTCGCCATGATCGCCTGCATGCAGGCGTTCTCAGAATCGAAGCACTGCGCCGGCCCGGTGATCACCGGGTTTTTCAGGCCGGTGATCTTGGCCACGCAGCCCTCGGGGGCGAGGTTGCCCTTCAAGATCGCGAGGTGGCCCTGCCGGTAGATGGGCTTGGACCATGGCCGGATGACATCCTGGTCGGCGCGTGGCTCGGCCGGCACCTCCTTGAGCATTTCGGCCATCGTCCTGCCGTGAATGGTCATGCACTCGCCGTGCAGCGCGCCGTTCTCAAGCAGGATCTTCAGCACCTGCGGCACGCCGCCGGCGCGGTGGAAATCCACCGCCACGTACTTGCCCGAGGGCTTGAGGTCGCACAGCACCGGCACCTTGCGCCGCACGCGCTCGAAGTCGTCGATGGTCCAGTTCACGCCCGCGGCGGAAGCGATGGCGAGGTAGTGCAGCACGCCGTTGGTGGAGCCACCGGTGGCCATGACGAGCGCCACCGCGTTCTCGATGGACTTGCGCGTGATGATGTCGCGCGGCCGCAGGTTGTTTCTGACCGCCGCCACCAGAACCTTGGCCGACTCGGCGGCCGAATCCGCCTTCTCCGCGTCGGGCGAGGCCATCTGCGAGGAGCCCAGCAGGCTCATGCCCAGGGCCTCGAAGGACGAGGACATGGTGTTCGCGGTGTACATGCCGCCGCAGGCGCCCACCGAGGGGCAAGCGTTCTTCTCGATGCCGATGAAATCCTCTTCGCGCATCTTGCCGGCGCTGTAGGCGCCCACGGCCTCGAACGCGGACACGATGGTGAGGTCCACGCCCTTCCACTTGCCCGGCTTGATGGTGCCGGCGTAGACGTAGATCGCGGGCACGTTCATGCGCGCGATGGCCATCATGCCGCCGGGCATGTTCTTGTCGCAGCCGCCCACCACCAGAGCCCCGTCCATGGCCTGGCCGTTGACCGAGGTCTCGATGGCATCCGCAATGACTTCGCGCGACACCAGCGAATACTTCATCGCCTCGGTGCCCATGCCGATGCCGTCGGTGACGGTGGGCACGCCGAACACCTGGGGCTTGGCGCCCGCCGCCTCCAGCGCAGCCATGGCGCGGTCCACCAGCGGCTGGATGCCGGCGTTGCAGGGGTTCATGGTGGAATGGCCATTGGCGACGCCGATGATGGGCTTGTCGAAGTCGCCGTCCTTGAAGCCGACCGCGCGCAGCATGGCGCGGTTGGGCGAGCGCGCCGGGCCCCTGGTGATGAGCTGGGAACGCCGGTTCGGCGCCGATGCGCCGCCGGCCGCCTTTTTCGCTGCCATGGTGCTCTCCTCTGGTGGAAAGCCGAGTTTAATACGCTAACCTGCGCCCGGCGCCATGCTCATCCACCCGAACTTCGATCCGATCGCGATTTCGCTGGGGCCCGTCGCCATTCGCTGGTACGGCCTGATGTACCTCGCCGCCTTTGCCTCGGGCTGGTGGCTGGGGCGGCGCCGCATCGAGCAGGGGCTGGCGCCGGTCACGCGCGAGCAGTTCGACAACCTGCTGTTTGCCGCTGTGCTGGGCATCATCCTCGGCGGGCGCCTGGGCTACGTGCTGTTCTACAAGCCGGGCTACTACCTGTCGCATCCGCTGGAGATCCTCTACATCTGGCAGGGCGGCATGGCGTTCCATGGCGGCTTGCTCGGCGTGCTGGTCGCGATGGCCTGGTTCGCGCGCCGCAACCGGCTGGACTGGTGGCACGTCATGGATTTCGTCGCGCCTCTGGTGCCGCTGGGGCTCGCCGCGGGCCGTTTGGGCAACTTCATCAACGGGGAGCTCTGGGGGCGCACCACGGACCTTGCCTGGGCGATGGTGTTCCGCGGCGCCGGCCCCGAGCCGCGTCATCCGTCGCAGCTCTACCAGTTCGCCCTCGAGGGCGTGGCGCTGTTCGCCCTGCTGTGGTGGTTGTCCTCGAAGCCGCGGCCGCGCGCGCAGGTGTCGGCGGTTTTCCTGCTGGGATACGGAGCCTTGCGCTTCGTTGCGGAGTTCGCGCGCGAGCCCGATTCGTTCCTCGGCCTGCTGGCGCTGGGATTGTCCATGGGGCAATGGCTCAGCCTGCCGATGATCGGCGCCGGCCTCGCTCTGTTCATGTGGAGCGCTAGGCGGAAATGAGGTTGCCGGCGCTGTTCGATTTGTTGCTCTGGTAGGCTGCGCGGCGGAGTATTGATCACCTTCGCGCTTTTCTTTAACACCGCGCATGCCCGCAAGCGAGGCGCGCAGGAAACCGGTAAGTGCCCGAGTATCAGGCTCCCTTGCTAATAAGTTCACTGTAGCGTCAATTGCAAAAAAACAAACATGTCTAGAACCACCGCTCTCGCTGGAGCCACTGGCCGAGAAATCCTCCGCTCGAGGACTGCGTGGCCTCCTACTTTCCGGAATTCCAGGTGGCGGCGCTCGCCATGATCAGGGCGCAGGGCGGGATTTTCGGCTGGGTAAGCGACTCGAGCCGGTTCCTGCAGGCGCTTGCGAAGAGCTGAGCGCGATGGTCGCAGCGCCGCCCATAGAGCGAATCGGCGAGCAGGCGCGCCGCGCGCTTGAGCGCAGCGGCGGGATCGCGGAGCCGCTCGCGGCGATGGCCGATTCCCCCTACATGAGCGCGGGAGGCGAGATCGTCTGGATCGGCGCCCGCCTCCCGGCCATGCATCCGCGGGCGGTGGTGCTTGCCGGACGCGCGGCGCGCGACGTCGCACTGCGATTCGAGCGCATCCCGTCCGTAGGGTGGTCCCCGCCACCACCGAAGGCGGGCCGCGCCCGGCGTCTTGCCAAAGCACTGCAACGGCTGCGCCCGGCGCTTTTCGCGCAACAGGCTCCGCGCGGCCTTGGCGCGCTGCTCGCCGGCGGCGAGCCTGAGTTCCCGCTCGCCGCCGCCGCACCGCGCGTGCGTGCGCTCGCGCGCGCCTACGCGAGCGGCGAAGCAGGCGTGGTCCTCGAAGCGAGCGTGGCGCTGCTTGGGCTTGGAACCGGCCTCACGCCCTCGGGAGACGACCTGGTAGGCGCTGCGCTCTTCGCGCGCCGCCTCACGAAGCAGCATGATGCAGCCTGGTCGGCGCTCGCCGGGCGGCTCTGCAGCGAGGTGGCTGTCCGCAGCCACCCGGTGAGCGCAGCGCTTTTCGCCGACCTCGCGCGCGGCGAGAGCTTCGCTCCGCTGCACGAACTCGTCGCGACGCTCGCGGAGGGCGACGACGCCGGTGCGCTCGATGCCGCGCTGCGGCTCGTCGCGCTGGGTCACTCCTCCGGCTGGGACATGCTTGCCGGTTTCTACCTCGGCACAGACCCCGCCAGCTTAGCGAGCGGCGACGGACGCGCTCGCTAAACCAGCGCAGCCCGAGCCTCACCCCCCCTCGAACTCGCACTGCGCGAACACCTTGTAGCCCTTGTCCTCGAGGCGCTTGCGCCCGCCGAGGTCCGGCAAGTCGATGACGAAGCAGATCTCCACGATCTCGCCGCCAGCTTCCTCGCTCAGCGTCGCGGAGGCCTCGGCGGTACCGCCGGTCGCCACCAGGTCGTCCACCAGCAGCACTCCCTCGCCCTTGCCGATCGCGTCGATGTGGATCTCGACGCGGTCGGTACCGTATTCCAGTTCGTAGTCCTGCCCGATGGTCTCGGCCGGCAGCTTGCCCTTCTTGCGCACCGGCACGAAGCCGATGACGAGCTGGAACGCGAGCCGGGATGAGGATCAGGTTCGTGACGTCGTGCTCGCCAGCATGGCCGGCGCACTCGAAGCCGTCGATGGAGATCACGTCCACGCTGTGCTTCTGGGCCGAGAGCGCGTGCCGGGCCGAAGTGCACTTGTGCACCACCGTGATGCCGTGCTGCTTGAACTTCGGCACCATGTCGCGCGGGTTGTTGCCCGCCGTCTCAAGGATCCTGATGCCCGATTCGATGATCACCTGCATGTACTCGGCGTAGGGCGGCGGCTTGATGGAGGGCAGGACGGTCCTGTTCACGCCGAAGGGCTTGTCGGTCATTCCGCGGCAGCGCTCGATTTCCTTACGCAGGTCGTCAGGTGTGGGCTGGGTGAGCGCCGTGAGTATCCCCAAGGCCCCCTGCGTTCGATACCGCCGAGGCGAGTTCGGCATAGCCGACCCACTGCATGCCGCCCTGGATGATCGGGTACTGAATGCCCAGCATTTCCGTGACCTTGGTTTTCATGCGCCTCTTTCGTGGTTGCCACCGTTGTTTCGCAGATATTACCGGGCACCCTGCGCGATGATCGCGCCAGCATTCAACAACCGGCAGGGAGCCGCAGGGGCTGCTCGAGAAGATCACTTCACGAGCCGCACGATGAGAGCCGGCTGCGTCGCCGATCAGGCGCGCCGGACCAACCAGGCCCGCCTTTCTCGCTATCGGCTCTCCAGAGCCGCTTCAAGGACGCGGACCACGTGCCGCGCCTCGCGCCCGCTGCCCTCAGCAATCTGGTGCCGGCAGCTGGTGCCGTCGGCGACCAGGATCGCGCTCCGCGGCGCATTGCGTACCGCGGGCAGCAGGCGGTCTTCGGCCATTTTCATCGATACATCGTAGTGCTCCGCCTCGTAGCCGAAGCTTCCGGCCATGCCGCAGCAGCTCGACTCGACGGTCGCGGTCTTCAGGCCTGGCACCAGCGCAAGCGCTTTCTGCACCGCGCCCATGCCGCCGAAGGCCTTCTGGTGGCAATGGCCGTGCAGCAGCGCTTCGGCGGCGACCGGCTTCAGGGCGAGCTGCAGGCGGCCGGCCTCGCTCTCGCGCACCAGGAACTCCTCGATCGGCATTGCCTGCGCCGCGAGCGCGCGCGGTGCTTCGCCCGGGACAAGAACCGTGAACTCGTCCTTGAGCGTGTACAGGCACGAGGGCTCGAGCCCGAGGACCGGCACGCCGTTCGCAACCCAGGGCGCCAGCGCCTCGAGCGTCCGGCCCGCTTCGACTTTCGCAGCCTGCACCATGCCCGCGGAAAGGTACGTCCGCCCACAGCACAGCGGGCGCCCGCCGCCGGAGGGCTCGGCGATATGGACGCGGTAGCCGCCCGCCTCCAGCACGCGGACCGCGGCGCGCAGGTTGTCGGGCTCGAAGTAGCGGTTGAAGGTGTCGGCCCACAGCACGACTTCGCGCTCGCCGCGCTTGGGCCAGGCGCGATCCACGAAGCGGTCGCTGCGCCAGCGCGGAAGCGCGCGCCGGCCTGTGAATCCGGTCAGTCGCCCCGCCAGCGGCTGCAGCCGGTTGGCAAGCGGCGCCAGGCGCGAGGCCCAGGGCGCATAGCGCGGCAGGAAGGCGACAAGGCGGTCGCGCAGGGTATGGCCGTGGCGCGCCTTGTAGTGGGCCAGGAACTCAATCTTCATCCGCGCCATGTCGACGCCGGTGGGGCACTCGCTCTTGCAGCCCTTGCAGGACACGCAAAGATCGAGGGCTTCCTTCACCTGCTTGTCCGGTTGAGGTCCCAGTTGTCCGGATAGGGCCAGGCGCAGCGTGTTGGCCCGGCCACGGGTGAGATGCGCCTCGTCGCCAGTGGCGCGAAACGACGGGCACATGGTGCCGGCGTCGCGCTTGCGGCAATGGCCGTTGTTGTTGCACATCTCCACCGCCTTGTCGAAGCCGCCCCACTCCGACCAGTCGAGGGCGGCGGGGGGCGGCTGCGTGGCGTAGCCGGGCGCAAAGCGAAACAGCGTGCGCTGGTCCATCCTGGGCGGGTTGACGATCTTGCCGGGGTTCATCAGCCCCTTGGGATCAAGCAGAGCCTTGATCTCGGCCAGCGTGGCGGTGAGGCGCGGGCCGAAGAAGGGCGCGATCCATTCCGAGCGCACCAGGCCGTCGCCATGCTCGCCGGAATAGACTCCCTTGTACTGCTTCACCATCGCCGCGGCCTCAGCGGCGATGGCGCGCATCTTCTGCGCGCCGTCGCGCCGCATGTCCAGCACCGGCCGCACGTGCAGCGTGCCCACGGATGCGTGCGCGTACCAGGTGCCGCGGGTGCCGTGTTTCTCGAATACCCGGGTCAAACGCTCGGTGTACTCGGCCAGATGCTCCAGGGGCACCGCGCAGTCCTCGATGAAGGACACCGGCTTGCCGTCGCCCTTCATGGACATCATGATGTTGAGGCCGGCCTTCCTCACTTCCCACAGGTCCCTCTGCTGGCTCTGATCGGTGATCTCCACCACACTGCCCGGCAGGCCCAGTTCGCCCATCAACTGCACCAGGTGCGCGAGCTTCGCGTTCTGCGCCGATTGGTCGGTGCCGGAGAACTCCACCAGCAGGATGGCGTCGGGCTCGCCCCGGATGAAGGCCTCCACCGTGGCGCGAAAGGCCGCGATCTCCCGCGCCAGGCCGATCATCGTGCGGTCCACCAGCTCCACCGCCGAGGGACCCAGCTGCACGATGTGGCGGGTGAGGTCCATCGCGGTGTAGAACTTCGGGAAGTGCACCACGCCCAGCGCGCGCGCCGCCGGCAGCGGCGAGAGTTTCAGATGCAGGCGCTCGAACCAGGCGAGCGTCCCCTCTGACCCGACCAGGAGGTGGGCGGAGTTCTGGTGCGGCGGCCCGAGGTGGTCGAGGTTGTAGCCGGCCACCTTGCGCAGCAGCTTGGGAAAGCGGGCCTCGATCTCGTCCCTGTCGCGCTGGTACAGCGCCTTCAGCCTGCGCGTCAGTTCGGAGTCGTCGGTCATCGGGCCGAAGCGCCGGGGGACGCCGTCCACGGTGAGCGCGTCGATCGCGTTCACGTTGTGCACCATGTTGCCGTAGGCGATCGAGCGCGAGCCGCAGGAGTTGTTGCCCGCCATCCCGCCCAGCGTCGCCTGTGCGCTGGTGGAGACATCCACCGGGAACCACAGCCCGTGCGGGCGCAGTCGGGCATTGAGCGCATCGAGCACCAGCCCCGGCTGCACCACCGCCGTGGCCGAGGCGACATCGAGCTCGAGGAGGCGGTTGAGGTACTTGGTGGTGTCGATCACCAGGGCGGCGCCCACGGTCTGGCCGCACTGCGAGCTGCCCGCGCCGCGCGGCAGCACCGGCACGCCCTCGGATGCGGCGACCGCGATGGCGGTGCGCGCCGCCTCCTCGGTGCGCGGGACCACCACCCCCACCGGCATCACCTGGTAGATGGAGGCGTCGGTCGCGTAGCGGCCGCGCGAGGCGGAGTCGAACAGGACCTCACCCTCGATCTCGCCGCGGAGCCGCCGCTCAAGCCCGGTCATGCGACCTGCTTTGCCTGGGGCCTGCCCAGCTCGGCAAGCACACTCGCAAGCTTGTGCGCGAGGTGGTCAGACAGCAGCGCCTTGATGCGCTTTGCGTCGCGCGCGCCCAGCGCGGCAAGGATCTCGTTGTGCTCGCCTATCGCCGCGTCCCAGCGTTCGCGCGACAGGTTGGCCATGTAGCGCGCGCGGCGCACGTAGCCGTTCATCTGCCGGTAGGTGGTGTGGAGCACGGCGTTGCCCGAGTACTTCACGATCTTGAGGTGGATGGCCTGGTTGAACTTGAAGTACCCGGCCAGATCGCCGCGCGCATGGTGCGCCAGCATTTCGTAGTGCAGCGCCCGGATCTCGTTCAACTGCGCCTCGGTGGCGTTCAGGCAGGCGAACTCGCCGGCGAGTGCCTCGAGCGCGCCCATCACCGCCAGCGTCTGGGCCAGGCGCTCAGCGTCGATCTGCGACACGATCGCGCCGCGGTTGGGCAACAGCTCGACCAGCCCCTCGGTGGCGAGGACCTTGAAGGCTTCGCGCAGCGGAGTTCGCGACAGGCCGAACTGGGCAGTCAGCAGGCGCTCGTTCAGCCGGGTGCCCGGGGCAAGCTGGCCCTGCACGATCAGGTCCCGGATACGGTCGGCTGCCTCCTCGTGGAGAGGACGGCGGAGGACCGGGGTTGGTTGTTGCATGTATTCCATTTTGCATGCAGAATACAAAAATTCCATAAATTTTGCAACTGTTGCCCTTATGTTGCGCACAATTAAACCTGATGCATGCAAACGGGGGGTTTATCCATGCCAAGACTTGCTGGTCGACACTTCCTTCAGATCCCCGGCCCGACGAACGTCCCGGACCGGGTCCTGCGCGCCATCGATATGCCGACCATGGACCATCGCGGGCCGGGCTTCGCCCCCTTGGGCAAGGCGGTGCTGGAGGGCATGAAGCGGGTCTTCCAGACGCGCAGCGAGGTCATCATCTACCCCGCCTCGGGCACGGGCGCCTGGGAGGCCGCCCTCGCCAACACGCTGTCGCCGGGCGACACGGTCCTGATGTACGAGACCGGGCACTTCGCCACCCTGTGGCAGAAGATGGCGCTCAAGCTGGGCCTGAAGCCCGAGTTCATCGCCGGCGACTGGCGCACCGGCGCCGACCCGCAGGCAATCGAGTCCCGGCTGCGCGAGGACGGCGCCATGGCCATCAAGGCCGTCTGCGTCGTGCACAACGAGACTTCCACCGGCGTGGTGTCACGCATCGCCGAGGTTCGCAAGGCCATGGACGGCGCGAAGCATCCGGCGCTGCTCATGGTGGACACGATCTCGTCGCTCGCCTCGCTCGACTACCGGCACGACGAGTGGGGCGTGGACGTCACCGTCGGCGGCTCGCAGAAAGGGCTGATGCTGCCCCCCGGGCTGTCGTTCAACGCCGTGTCGGCAAAAGCGCTCGCAGCGTCCAAGACCGCGCAACTGCCGCGCAGCTTCTGGGACTGGAGCGAAATGATCGCGGCCAACCGCGACGGCTACTTTCCCTACACGCCGGCCACCAACCTGCTCTACGGCTTGCGCGAGGCGCTCACCATGCTGCTGGACGAGGAAGGGCTGGAGAACGTCTTCGCCCGCCACCAGCGCCACGGCGAGGCCACGCGCCGCGCGGTGCGCGCCTGGGGGCTGGAAGTGCTGGCAAGGAACCCTGCGGAATACTCCGGCTCGCTCACCGCGGTGCTGATGCCCGCGGGCCACGACGCCGACCGCCTGCGCAGAATCATCCTGGAGACCTTCGACATGTCGCTGGGCACCGGGCTGTCGAAGCTCGCAGGCAAAGTGTTCCGCATCGGCCATCTGGGCGACTTCAACGACCTCACGCTGATGGGCACGCTTGCGGGCTGCGAAATGGGGTTGCAGCTGGCCGGGGTTCCAGCGCAGCAGGCAGGCGTGCAGGCGGCGATGGACTTCCTCGCCTCCAGCCACGCCAGTCCCGCGCGGGCAGCGGCCTGAGCCACGCCAACCCACGCCAACGTCTTGTCGCGTTTCGAGCGCGCGGCAGGCCGCTCGGCGCTGGATGATAAAATTTCCTCCGGGGGGGGTCTGGGCCGAGCAGGGCGCCACCCCGGGCGGCATGCCGCCGGCGGAGATGGCCGCGCTGGTGAAGTCCGAGATCGCGAAGTGGGCGAAGGTGGTGAAGGACTCCGGCGCCAAGGTCGACAACTAAGGGGTCGTGGATTCAAATCCTACCAAGCGCGCCAAAAATCAAACGGTTAGGTGATCCTCGCCTAGCCGTTTTTCGTTTGCATGGGGACTTTGTGGGGACTTTCCCCCCGCAAAGCTTCCCGTGCAATCATCGCGAGGCTCCGGTTCGTCCGATGGCGCTCATCCGTGATCCGGTTGAGCGCTTCGACCAACTCAGCGGCTTGCGCCACCGAGTAGTGCGCGGTCATTCCAGGGCGCGTATGCCAGAGAATGTCCGCGATCGTCTCTTCCCGCACTTCAGCCTCCCGCAACCGCATCCCCACCGTATGGCGCAGATCGTGGACGTGAAGGTCCGCTATCCCGACCTCCCGCCGCGCGCGTCGCCACGCGGTGTTGTTCATGGTCTCGAGCCGATCTCCCCGATACGGAAACACGTAAACCGGGTGTTTGCCGCGCATCGACTCAACCACCGACTGGGCCACCGAATTGCAGACCAGGATACGGTCACGCTTCCTGCCTTTCACGCTCTCCCGCGGGATGTTGAACACCGACACCTTCAACTCTGGTATCGGTATTTCGTGCTCCCACTTCAGCCCACAAACGACCTCGTCCCGCGCCCCGGTGTTGAGGTCAAACAGCACCATCTTCGCCAGGTGGGCCGCCAGCAGCGGTAGGATGCGCCGCTGCTCCTCCCAGGTTATCGGCCGCGGTTCGCGCTGGTAGCCGGTGAGCGGCAGCATGGTCAGCATCGGGGGTGCTTCGAGCCAAGTTCGCCCATCATCATCCCGCCACTTGCGCGCCGCGAGGTTCAAGATCCGCCTCACTAGCGCAATGCCGAGATTGACGGTCTTGTGCGCTCGTCCCTCTGCCTTCCGCTTTGCCACGTAGGGCGCCAACGTGCCATCGTGGACCTGGTCAAGCGTCAGCTTGCCAATGAACGGCATCAGTCGCTTGAGCAGGTAGACATCGGTTTCTATCGATACCTTGTCCTGGTGATCCAACAGATACTTTGCCGCTGCCTCGTCGAACGTCTGCTTGCGACGCACCCCGAAGAGCTTCGCTTGTCGTAGCTGCTCAAGCTCGCGAATCAGCCAGTTTCTTGCTTCCGCAAGATCCTGGCCGAAACCTCGGCGAAGTCGAGTACCTGCGTAGACCTTGTCAACCCACCAGTTGCCCTGCTTGTCGCGGTAGATGCCGCTTTCTGGTCGGCCCATTCACTGCCTCCTTTCTCCACGGGCCGCCCGTTCCGGGTCTTATGCTCTGCCAAGACCCGGTCCAGGTCAAATCGGTCAAATATGACCGCGGTGCCTAGCCGCACGCCCTGTAGGTAGGGGCGAATGTGCTTCTCGAACGCACGGCGCTTGACCCCGAGATAGGTCATCGCCTCCCGGCAGTTGTAGCCCCGCTTATCCATCGTTTGTCCTGACCCCGAACCATCCCGGGCCGAGAAGAAGGGCCGCAACTCCGGGCGGCGGGCTGCGTTGGCCTTCTGGTGGCCTGAGGCGGCAAGCGGGGTTGCGCATCATCAACGCGAACGCAACGTGCCCCGCTGGCGCGGCAGGCTGCCCCGCAGCGCGCGAAGCTCAGACAAGGCGTAGCGTCGATGCCCGCCTTCAGTCCGGTAGTGGTTCAAAAGGCCGTGCCGTACATATCGCCGTAAGACCGCCCCCCGCACTCCGACTAACCGCCCGGCGTGCAAGGGGCTAAGGTATGTCTCTACCCTATGGACTTTGCTCATGTCGCAAAGAAAATGACTGCAAAACCGATTACGAAACCGCTAAGAAAAGGGTAGAGAAATCCATCATTTGCCTTGGGGAAATAGGGGAAATAGGCGGCAAATTGCACAACTAGCGGACTTTGCGCTCGGAATGCACGCCCCTGTTGGGGGTAAGGCTCTCCTGAGGCTTCGGCGGCAAAGCGACGGGTTTGCGCGCGCAGAAAATCGGCGATCACGCGCAGGTCATAGCGAACCGCGCCCTCGTCGACTTTGATGAACGGGATTCGGGTGCCCTCCCAGCGATCGCGTTCCAAGAAGGACGCGCTTACGCCGAGAAGCCGGGCGACCTGCCTTGCAGTGAGCAAGTGTTCCGCGGCATTCCTGGTTCTGCGTACCATCCGCGGAGTTTGCAGGAGCGCTGGCGGCGGGTAACGCCCCTTAGTTTGGCGATTTTGGGGAAACTACTTCCGGACCCTCTTGAGAGGCTGACCCTCACGCAGATGGATAAATCCCGGGGTGTACGTTGCGGCGTTTTTAATGTTGCGGCAGACCTCGCGCACCATTTTCTCGGAAACGCATCCCGGGGAATCGATCTCTAAAACTCGCTGAACCACCTGTGGCATGCAAGAGTGAAAGGAATGATGGAAGCGCTGCGCAAGCTCTACTGCTAGCAAACGCAAACGTAGCGTTTTGTCTTCACGACCCGGGGCGATCCTTGGAATCTCCCCGCCAAGGTACGCTTTGCAAGTCTCGTGGAACGAGCGTAGCCGCCAGTACAGATCATTGGTCATTGCAGGGCTTGCGTATCCAACGCCTCTCTTTATTGCGTGGATGAGTGCCCACGCTGCCCGTTGAGATTTGCGCAGCAATTCAGTCTTGACGGCACTGCGCGTGCCGACCTGATCAATATAGAGG
>Ga0194111_10004437_pt1 | contig 16270 bp, 14 predicted proteins | sample TA2KigC300mmetaG_FD_146194 | JGI IMG/M metagenome (GOLD analysis project Ga0194111, IMG submission 146194) | Freshwater microbial communities from Lake Tanganyika, Tanzania - TA2015033 Kigoma Deep Cast 300m | ecosystem: Environmental > Aquatic > Freshwater > Lake | place: Tanzania: Lake... | reverse complement strand
TCTTCAAAAATATTTTAGACAAAGTAGCTCAAAACACATTGATTGATTATATTACTCAAAATCAAGCCTCAATTAACTTAGTTAGTGAAGAGGGTAACCTAACAATCAACAAAGGAGGACCAACAATAATTGCGGATCCCATTGATGGAACCACAAATTTTTCAAGAAATTTAACTCACGCAATGACTTGTTTAGCTATTTCAAAAAATAATTATTTCTCAGGCATACACGCTGCAGTTGTCATGGATTTATTCACTGGAGAAATTTACAAAGCAGAAAAGGGAAAAGGCTCAACATTAGATGATAAGAAAATTCTTGTCAATAACCATTATTATGGTTTGAGTAATTCGTTGATTTCGATTGATTTAAGTAAGAATATTGAGTTTAATCGTTTAAATGGCTTATTGAAATCAGCTCGTTACATACGGATGATGGGGTCTTCTGCAGCTGATGTTTGTTACATTGCTTCCCGAACCTTTGATGCTCATATTGATGTTAGAGGAACTGCAAGAGCTACAGATCTTGCTGCAGCGTTATTTATACTAATAGAAGCTGGTGGGGTTTTTTGTTTAAATTCTAATAATAATATCGATATGCCTTTGACAAGAGACAGTACTTTTGAAATAATAGCAGCATCAAATCTTACTCTATTAGATGAATTAAAAAAATTAACAAATGATGAAGAATGAAATATGAAAAACCATTAATTGAAGCTATTTTTAAAAAAAGAATCAACCGTTTCCTAGGAATAGCTTATTACATGGGAGACGAAATTAAATGCTACATTCCTAATCCCGGAAGAATGCATGAACTTTTAATACCAGAAACTATAGTCTACTTACAAAAAGTACAGAAATCAAAAAGAAAAACTGAATTTGAACTTATTCTTGTTAAATTTAATGATACTTTAATCTCAATAGATTCGAGAATTCCAAATAAAATTATTCAAGAATCAATAGAAAATGGCTTATTAAATGAATTTAATGGGTTTAAAATTCATAGAACTGAACCAACCTATGATGATTCTAGGTTCGACTTCTTATTACATAAAAATTATGAACATTTACTACTTGAAGCAAAATCTTGCACTTTAGTAATGGATGGTGTAGCTTTGTTTCCTGATGCTCCAACTGAACGTGGCCGTAGGCATCTTAAAACACTTATCAAAGCAAAAAAAGTAGGTAGAAGTGCTATAATTTTTATAATCCAAAGAGATGATGCCCATATTTTTTCAATTAATAAAAAGATGGATTCAGAATTAGCAGTTGCTTTTCAAGAAGCCCATTTAATAGGCGTAGAAGCATATGCATATGACACTAAGGTTACATTAGATAGTATAATTTTAAACAAACGCATACCTATACAATATTAAAACATACATTAAATTAACTGGTATATGTAAAAACAGTTAACGATTTTAAGGGTTTTTTAATTTAATATGTTAAAAAAAGGCTTCTTATGCCTTCTCGGTGATACGTACTATTTTTAAGCTTATGATCCCCGTCTTTACCAATAGAGGTCAGTGGATGGGTAAGAAGAAAGTACTAAGTGAGAAGGACCTCAAGGATGTAGTCTACCCTTCAAAGAATGATATCCTTGGCGTTGTCCAGAAGATGTTGGGCTTTGACAGAGTTATGGTTAAATGCCAAGATGGAAACGTCCGGGTCTGTCGTATTAGGGGCAAGATGAAACGACGAACCTGGATTCGAGAAGGTGACATTGTACTAGTTAGTCCTTGGGATTTCCAAAGTGAAGAGCGTGGAGAGATCTTTTTCCGCTATACAACAAACCAAGTCGATGAACTTAGACAAAAAGGCATTTTGAAGATAGAGTAGGCTGACTTAATTGCCCCGGCGTGACCGTTTAGAGAAGAAAGCCGAGGCGCAGGAGCGCCAATATGAAGAGACATCACTCATGCTTAATAAAAATCAAGAAGAGTTTCAGGTCACAGACGAGGTTTTTGATCGTCCAACGCTGGAAGGCATTTATCGATTAATCCATAAGAAAGCAATTGATAAAATTAAAGGCGCAGTCAAAGCGGGGAAAGAAGCTCACCTTTATTGGGGGGTCGATCATGCTGGTCGTGAATTGGCAATAAAGATCTATTACACCTCAACATCAGATTTCAGAAAAGGCATGATGAAATACATTGAAGGCGATCCAAGGTTTAAGCGAATTAGGAATGATCCTAAAAGTATTGTCTATACTTGGACACAAAAAGAGTTCAGTAATTTACAGCTTGTAGCAAATGCTGGAATAAACGCTCCACGTCCATATGCATTTTACAGGAATATTCTTGTCATGTCCTTTATAGGGGTAGATGGTGTTCCAGCACCTTCACTTAAAGAGTTATCGCCTGATGATCCTACTGATTTCTATGACCAATTAACAGATGATTTGAGAATCCTTTATCAAAAAGCAGGTCTTGTACATGGAGACTTAAGTGAATACAACATTATGGTTTGGGAGAAGAAGCCAGTGCTTTTCGATTTTTCACAAGCTATGTTGATATTTCACCCAATTGCTGAAGAGTTGTTACAGCATGATGTTCAAACGGTGAACACCTATTTTTCGAAACTTGGCGTCGAAGTTTATGATAATAAAGCATTAATGGAGTGGATTAAAACTGGAGAAGCGTAATTATCTTAGAATTCCTCGGGATCGAGTTGGAGTACTTATAGGCCCTGAGGGTAAAACTAAGAGTTCAATTGAGAAAACTTTCAATGTTAATCTAATAATTGATAGTGAAATTGGTAATGTTGAGATAATAGTCCCTGCTAATCATAATGATATTTCCGTCTTATTTACCGTCTCAAATATTATCAAAGCCATTGGGCGAGGATTTAATCCAAAAAAAGCTATGTTTTTAGCAAATGAAAATTTTGATTTAGGGATAATTGACTTAGAAGAATATGTGGGTACGAGTACTAATGCACAGGATCGTGTTAAAGGCAGGATTATAGGTAGAGAGGGGAAGAGTCGTCTCTTAATAGAGGAACTTACTGAGACTCAGATTAGTATATATGGGAATACAGTAAGCATAATTGGTAATATTGAGGCATTACCTGCAGCAAAAGAAGCTGTAATTATGCTGATTAAGGGTAGTTTCCATAAGACCGTATGGAATTACCTATATGTTTATAGAAGAGAACTGAAGAAAAGTCGAAGCGAAATCTGGTTTGATCAAGCTCCAAGGCCACAGGATCGTAAAGTAAGATCAGGCATCGATGAAGATTCAAACAGTATTATGGAGGACAAAAAATGACCCAACAAGAATATCAATCAGTTAGTCCAAGCGATTTTTTCTATAGAAATAGAGAGATAGCTGGATTCAGTAATCCAAGTAGAGCAATATATGTTGGCGTAAGAGAACTTTTAGAAAATAGTTTAGATGCTTGTGAAAGCGCCCAACGCCCACCCAATATTTACCTTAGAATAAGCGAAGTGTCAACCCAAAACAATGAAAATGGAACAGCAATCTACTATATTCGAGTTGAAGATAATGGGACAGGAGTCCCAGCTGAACAGATTCCAGCATGTTTTACCCAAGTATTTTATGGATCAAAATACACTCTCAAGCAATCAAGAGGAACCTTTGGTCTAGGAGGAACTATGACTATCCTCTTTGGACAGATTACTACCCATAAACCTGTTATTGTAACCTCAAGTACAGGAGAAGAAATTCACCAATACGAAATGATGATTGATATTCAGAGAAACCAAGCACAAATTTTAAGACATAGTATATATGCAAACGAAAAAAAATGGCAAGGTACGATCGTTGAATTACAGATGGAAGGTGATTACCCTCGCATACAATCACGAATGATCGAATATCTGAAGCAAACTGCAATGGTTAACCCATACCTTGACTTGACTTTTGTTGATCCAAAAAATAGGTTATACAGATTTGAAAGAGGCACCGTGAAGATGCCTCCGCTCCCCAAAACTGTTCGTCCTCATCCACATGGAATTGACGTTGAGACTTTCCGTAGGTTAATATCAATTACTAAATCGAAAGATATGAAAAATTTCATGATTGACCATTTCCAAGGCATTGGCTCTATTACTGCAGAACGATTCTTAGCTTTTGCAGGAATCGATAGCAAACAAAAACCAATCAACCTTTCACCAGAAGAGATTGTTAAAGCTGTTTATGCTGCAAAGGATTACAGTGATTTCATTCGCCCCGATTCAAGTTGCTTGAGTCCCATTAGCCCTGAATTACTTGAAACAGGAATTAAAAAAGAGCTGGATCTTACTGATGATGATTTTATTAAAACGGTCCAGCGTCCAGCTGCAACGTATAGCGGATATCCTTTTGTGATTGAAGCTGCAATCGTAGCTGGGAAAACGGTTCGAAAAATTGGTCAAGGAATTCACCTATATCGGTTTGCTAATAGGATACCCTTATTATTTGATGAATCCAGTTGTGTAAGTTTTAAGGTAATTAGTAAAAATATTAACTGGAAAACCTACAAAGTTGAGCAAGATACATCACTTGTAGTTGTTATTCATGTATGTTCAACAAAGATTCCCTACAAAAGTGTAGGAAAAGAATTCCTTGCTGATCAACCTGAAGTTGAAAAAGAAATCACTAACGCGATCCGTGAAGCAGCAAGGGATCTGAGAATATTCATTAGCCGTAGTTACAAGCTTGAACGACAGCGTCATAGATTAAACATATTTGGTAAATATCTGCCTAAAATTGCAGAGTTTGCAAAAAAACTCTCAGATCGGATAGATATTCCAGCCATTGAAAAACTTCTAACTGAAGTAAGCAAGGATAAGGCAAACGATGATGATGAAGAAGAGAATGGTAGCTTAGAAAATAATGGAATATTACCCGAACCAGAAGAAATTGTTGAAGAGATAATTAAAGAAGTCGAGGTGGTTGATGACGATGGCAAAGAAAACAAATGAAGCTGAAAGGCAACGAGATACAATAGAGAAAAGTCTCAAACAATTAGGCAACTTAATTTATGATCAGATCAACGAAGGCGAATTCCCATGGATTATGATGCAGAGCAGAAGCATTGATAATATCCAATATGACACCGCTGTGAGACAGTATATTCTTGGAGACCGAATGATTAAACGTCATAGTAGAAACATCAAGCATATTCGTCCATTCACTCAACTTGTCTGGACTGCATGGTTTGCTCGTGAACTTGTTAAACTACGTAAAACTAGTACTCTAAGGGAAGTGTACTACTCTGCACGTGGCCAAAGAGACATAGAATATGCAGATCAACAAGAAAGTGATAACATTATCACCGATTTAGAAGTTGCATTAAATAAAGCCCGTGAAGAATTTGGGATATTTCCAGAAGAACGAAGTGCAATATTTGGTGATTTGACTATCGAATACACAGTGCCAGGATATGAAGGAAGAAAAACAAACCTAACCGATCACCCTGATGGAGTAATGGTGGGTCCAGCAGTAACAAGTAGTGAATTCGTTGAAACAACCGCAAATAAAATACTTGTCATTGAAAAAGGTGCAATGTTTACTAGACTTGTTGAAGAGCAAGCACACAAAAAATTTAATGCCATTCTAATACACACCGCAGGTCAAAGCCCACGCAGTACACGAAGCATAATTCACCGATTAAATAAAGACTACAACATGCCAGTATACATCTTCACTGACGGAGATCCTTGGGGAGTTCACATAGCAATGGTCATCGTTTCTGGCTCAGCTAATGCAGCTCATTTAAGAGGGTTAACAACACCCGATGCTAAATGGATTGGGGTCTGGGCTTCAGATATTATTAATTACAAATTACCTACAGAGAACCTAACAGACTTTGATAAAAAACGATTAATAGAATTACAAGAAGATCCAAGGTACAAGGAAGAACCATGGAATCGTGAGATTGAGACTTTTATAAAGATCCAGAAGAAAGCTGAATTAGAAGCTTTTAGTCGTTATGGTTTAACCTATATAGTTGACAAATATCTTCCTGAAAAACTCGCAGAGTCATAGAACCCGTTTAAATATTATTTCTTCACCCTTTTAATATGAACATAATGTCGGCTCTATCAAAAATGAAATCAATTGCAATTCTTCCTATACTACTAGGATTGATCTTATTGATTATTGGAGGATTTGTGACTTTCTACTCGTATAATCTAAATGGAACCCCCCGAGTTTTTTGGCCAATTGGAATGCTCGTAGCAATTTCAGGTGTTATAGTCATTATTTCCATGGAGAGATAAAATGCTAAAAGGTATAATCATGGCTGGTGGTGAAGGTAAAAGATTCAGACCATTAACCTATTATTTTCAAAAGTGTATGATACCAGTCGGTGAGGAACAAAAACCAATTTTAGAATATATTATTAGGTTATTAAGGCATCATAAAATTGTTGATTTAGTTGTTTTAACAGGGTATCGACACCAGCAAATAGTTAATTTCTTTAATAAAGGCGAAAGATTTGGAGTAAAAATTGAATATGTCCTTGATGATCCTGATTTAAAAGGAAGTGCAAATGCTCTACTAAATGCTTACCGAAAAGGAGCTATTTCAAAAGAAGACACCCTAGTGATATATTATGGAGATATTTTAAGCAACATAAATTTGGAGGGATTATTAAAGCAACACAACGAAACCGGTTATTCTTCAACAATTGCTCTGGCAAGAAAATTTAATATCAGTGTAGGAACTGCCGATATTGATAAAAAAAGAATAACCCAATTTGTTGAAAAACCAGATCTAGAGAAACCTGTCAGCATTGGAATTCTTGTTATTAATGGTTCTTTACTAGATTTCATGGATAAACTACAAAAAGAAGGGCAGTTAACATCCTTTGACTTAATGGGTGATGTAGTTTCATTACTTGTTAAACAAGGTGAACCTGTAGGAGCATATTTAACAGATGCTTTCTGGTATGATGTAGGTAGTTTAGAAAAGTATGAACGATTAGATAATCAGAGACTAGATGTTGAGATGGGTTACCTTTTAAAGTGATGACTTTCCAATTTTAATCCAAAAATTCTTAAAGAGTCTAATCTGCTCATTAACCGGCGGATATTTGGTTGAAAGCTATCATTCTTGCAGGTGGATTTGGTACACGGCTTAGACCCTTAAGCTGCACAAGACCCAAAATGTTGTTACCAGTAGCTAATCAGCCTCTAGTTGATTGGTGTCTAAAAACATTATCTAACGGTGGTGTGGACACTGTAATACTAGCAGTCAATTATATGGCTGAAGCTTTAGTACGTTATCTTGGTACAACAAAATATGATTTGGGTTTACTATATTCACGCGAGCAACGCCCTATGGGTACCGGTGGTCCTCTAAAAAAAGCAAAAGATCTGTTGACAATGAATGAACCATTCATAGTAATGAATGGTGATGTTATTACTGATTTTGACATTAAGCGATTAGTTGATTTTCATAAAGAGAAGAAAGGTTTAGCTACTTTAGCAGTTGTTGAAGTTGCTGATCCAAGTAGATTTGGCTCAGTTGAGCGAGATTATGAGGGTCATATACTACGATTCGTTGAAAAACCTGAACCCGGAAAGGCTCCTAGTAACCTCATCAACGCAGGAATTTATGTTCTTGAACCAGAGGTCCTAAATTATATACCTAATAGTGGAAAAGTTTCAATAGAAAGAGAAGTTTTCCCGATACTAGCTAAAGAAGGGAAACTATATGGTTATGAAATTCATGGTCAATGGATGGATGTTGGGGTATCAGGCGATTATCTTAGAGCAAATGCACTTCTTTTAGCTCGTAATGATGGAGTGAGATCAGAGAAAGCGAAAGTAGATGCATCAGCAATGTTACTTTCTCCTAGTGATCTAGCTGAAGGTGTTGAGGTTGGTGCAGAATCAGTAATTGGTCCCAATGTATCAGTTGCTGAGAATGTATTAATTGGTAAAGGCTGTAGGATTGAGAATTCAGTAATTTTCTCTGGTGCAACAATTGGTGACTATACAAATATCAAAAATGCAATAATTGGTGAAAATGCTATTCTCCATAAGTGGGTTAAAATTGAGTCTGGTTCACTAATCGGAGACTATGCTGAAATTGAGGATGGAGTTACATTAACAGAAGGAGTAACTGTATGCCCCTCTAAGACTGTTGGAGAAAGCATTTTGAACCAACGTCAGGTGATGTAGTGGGTCAGCTCTTTGGTACTAATGGTGTCCGTGGAGTTGTGAACCAAGAGATAACCGTCGATATGGTTACTCGGTTAGCAGCCTCTATAGGAAATACTTTAGGGAAAGAGATTGCCTTAGGCCGAGATGGTAGATTAAGCAGTCCCATGTTTAGAGACGCAGCAGTTTCTGGCCTTTTATCTGTGGGCTGTAATGTACATGATTTTGGCCTTTTACCGACGCCAGCCCTCCAATATTGTCTTAAAAACTTGAATCTTGATGGTGGATTAATGATTACTGCAAGTCATAATCCTCCACAATTTAATGGTGTCAAAGTTGTTGCTAGAGATGGTGTTGAGATACCGAGAAGTTTAGAGGATCAAATTGAAGGAATATATTTTGGTAAAGGACCAAAATTAGCTTCATGGGATAATGTTGGGAAAATTTATTCACGCGATGTTATTGAGACTTATATTAATAAAGTTATTTCACTTGTAAATGCTGAAAAAATTAGGGAAAAACATTTCAAAGTTGCATTAGATCTTGGTAATGGTGCTGCATCGGTTGCTGCACCTTATATTGCTCAAAGACTAGGATGCGAAGTCTATACAATAAATGCAGAAATCGATGGGAGATTCCCTGGAAGAGAATCAGAGCCACGTCCTGACAACCTAGGCAACTTACAATTATTAGTAAAATCCACAAAATCTGATTTAGGGATAGCATTCGATGGTGACGCAGATAGATCAATTTTTTTAGATGAAAAAGGAGAAGTTTTGTATGGTGATAGAAGCTTCGCCTTAACAGCAAAAGATTATCTAAAACGTTACCCTGGCTCAAAAGTTGTAACCTCTGTCAGTAGTAGCAATGCGATCGTGGATGTTGTTGAAAAAGAAGGAGGCATTATCCATTGGACGAAAGTCGGTAGCGTAGATATTAGTCGTGCCATGGTTGAAAATGGTATTATGTTTGGTGGAGAAGAAAACGGTGGTGTGATGTATGGTTTCCATAATCCTGTAAGAGATGGCTCAATGACAATGGCTCTAATTTTATGGATAATGGCAAATGAAGGACGTAGTTTATCCAATCTAATTGCAGAGCTCCCTCAATATGCTCAAATGAAAGACCGTGTAAAATGTCCAAATGACCTAAAAGAAAAAGTGTTAAAAATATTAGCATCGAAAGTGAAGGCGCCAAAAATCGATACAATGGATGGATTGAAACTATATTATCCTGATGGAAGCTGGATATTAGTTAGGCCAAGCGGCACTGAGCCAATATATCGCCTTTATGCTGAATCTGATACTCAAGAAAAAGTTAAAAAACTTGTTGAAGAAAACAAAAAAATTATCGAAGACACCATTTACTCAATACTTTAATGCCTCAATGATCTTGCCAAATCAAATAATGCTGCTTCTGGATCTTTAGCTTTAACAACACCGCTAGCAACCAATATACCTTCAGCTCCAAGCTTTTGAGCAGCAGCTACATCCTCTCCATTTGTTATCCCAGCTCCACAAAGCACTTTCACTTTTGGATTAATTACTTTCACAGCTTTAACTGCACCAGAAACAACCTCTGGCTTTGCCTTAGATACAGAGATACCTGAACCAATCAACTCTGGGGGTTCAATCGCTATAGAGTCTGGATTATATCTTGCAACAATTTTAGCTTTCTCCACAGTATCGACGCAGACAACTGAGATTAATTGAACTTCCTTTGCTCTTTTCACAGTTGCTTCAATAATATTAAGTGGTAACTGTTTTTCACTATGGTTTATCAGTGTACCAACGCAACCAGATTCAGCGACTGCTTCTGGTAGAATATGTCCAGTAAACTGACCATAACCCACAGCATCAATATGCTGAGCAAAAACAGGGGTTTCAGATGAATCGATAAGCATTTTAACATCTACAATTTGGGGAGCTAAAGCAATGCTGGTTCCTGTTTTCAAATGAACCTTCTCAGCAATTTTAGCTAATTCAACCGCTTTTTCTCCAATGCTCTCTTTATATGTCTTAAAATTTACTAGGATTAACGGGTAATTAACTAGTATGCCTTCCATTTACTCTCTGACTACTTAGACCTAGGATAGTTAATTAGTTTACCTCTCACACGAAACTGATTTTAATCGAATAACATATAAGCAACTTCGTTGACCGATAACTGGGATTAAAACTCAACGAGAATAATTATTATAAAATAGGAATTTTGGCAGATATTCATGCCATCGAGGAATATGCTTTTCTAAAGCATTCAACATTCTTTCACAGCATCAACTTCAGGAGGTATATAATATGAAAGATTTGAAAGACCGAATACTCATAACATCTGCCTTAGTATATGCTAATGGTCCGGTGCACATTGGTCACTTAGTAGAGTACATCCAAACAAACATCTATGTTCGTTTCCTAAAACTGAATGAACATAACGCATTCTACTGTGGTGCTGATGATACTCATGGCACGCCCATTGAGATTAACGCTGCTAAACAGGGAGTGTCTCCTGAAGAATTTATTGCCCGATGGTGGAAAGAACATGATGAAGATTACAAGAGGTATGGTATCATATATGATTCCTACTATACTACACATAGTCCTGAAAACCAAAGATACACTGAATTAATTTTCCAACGCTTAAAAGATGCAGGGTATATTTACACGAAAGATATTGAGTTAACTTACTGTGAAAACTGTAAACGGTATTTACCAGACCGATATGTGAAAGGTATCTGCCCAAAATGTGGAGCTAAAGATCAGTATGGTGATGTTTGTGAAAAATGCAATGCCACCTACAGCACTACTGATTTAATTGAACCATTCTGTAGCATATGTGGTACTAAACCTATCAAGAAAAACTCTCGGCACTATTTCTTCAAACTAAATGAATTTAGCTCAAAATTAGAAGAATGGCTAATCAATAATAAAAACCTCCAACCTGAAATCAGGAATCAGATACTTGTATGGATCAAAGACGGGCTTCAAGATTGGTGTATAAGTAGAGATGGACCCTATTTTGGTTTTAAAATACCTAATGAGGATAACAAATTCTTTTATGTTTGGCTGGATGCGCCAATTGGCTACATTGCTAGTACAGCAAATTATTGTAAAGATAAAGATTTCACAGCCGATGATATATGGCAAACACCTAATAGTACAATAATTCACTTCATTGGGAAAGACATAATCTACTTCCACCTATTATTCTGGCCAGCAGTTCTCATGGGTGCTGGATTTCATGTTCCAGACAATATTGTGGTTCACGGCTTCTTGAACGTGAATGGGGAGAAAATGAGTAAAAGTCGAGGTACATTTCTGACAGCAAGAGAATTAGCTGATATTTTAGACCCAGAACTCCTCAGATATTATTATGCTGCAAACTTAAGCCATACAATGACCGACCTTGATTTGGATCTTAAAAACTTGCAAGACCGAATAAATAATGAACTAGTCAGCAACATCGCTAACTTAGCATATAGAACATTAAGTTTCTTAAATAGGAGTCTAGAATCAAAGGCAAGCACAGTCTTAAATGAAAAGTTATTAGGTGAAATAAAAAAGAAAGCAGCAAATGTGAAAGAATCCTATTATAATTATGAATTTAGAGACGCAGTTAGAGAAATCTTAGAAATTAGCAGCATTGGAAATAAGTATTTCCAAGATAATCAACCGTGGGAACTCATTAAAACTGATGTTGAGAAGACTAGACAAATATTAACCGACTGTTTGAATATTGTCAAGACTGTAATAATTTTAATTAAACCAGTTATGCCACAATTTGCGGAAAAAATTGAAGAGCAACTTGCCTTAAAAAATCTTAATTTCAAAGATTTAGATTTAAGAGTTGAAAATCATAAGATAAATCAAAGTAAAATAATCCTAAAAAAAATTGATCCAATTATTTTAATAAAATCGGAAGAAAAAAAAGTTGAATCAAACTCTACTCCGATACTAGAATTAAAAGTAGCAAAAGTTCTTGAAGTCAAAGAACATCCACAAGCAGACAAACTTTGGATACTTCAAGTTGATTTAGGAACAGAAAAGAGACAATTATGTGCAGGCCTTAAGCCATATTACCCAAATCAATCTGATTTATTGGGAAAACACCTCGTAATAGTCACGAATTTGAAGCCAACAAAACTAAGAGAGGAAACAAGTCAAGGCATGTTACTGGCAGCAGATGGAGGATCAAATGTGGGAGTATTATTGGCGCCTAATACCCTTCCCGGGGCTCTAGTAAACGTAAGAGGCATAACGGGGTTAGGTCTTTCTGAGATAACAATAGATATTATTACTAAGCTTAAGATGGAAGCAATAGCTGGGTTTGCATACATTAATGGTGAATTGCTAAAAACTGAATCTGAAACAGTGATTGTAGATAAAAAAATTGATGGAAAAATCAGATAATCAATTTTAAATATTTTTAATTTTTTTATTATGCCTTAAATGTTGCGCTTCATTAATCAGACTGATACACATGGGGCGAGATCCAGTTTGCGGGATGCATGTAGATGAAGAACATGCAGCTTTCAAAGTAGAGCAGGGTGGGAAGACTTATTATTTTTGCAGTGAAGGGTGCATGCTTACATTCCAGCAACCTGATGTTGAACTTAAAAAACTGCGAAACTTAGCGATATTTAGTTTAATCTTAGGTCTTTGGCTCATGGTCATTATGTTCGTGCATGAACCTCCCTTTTTTAGCCATCATATTTGGGGCCTTTTATTGGCTACTCCTGTACAATTCGTTGCTGGTTATAGGTATTATCGAGGAGCATGGGGGGCTCTTAAAGCTAGAACTGCAAATATGGATACTCTTATTGTAATTGGTACAACAACTGCGTGGGGCTATAGTACATTTGTTGTGTTATTTCCTCATTTAGCTCCAAGCATGGAAGTCTATTTTGATGCCTCAGCGATGATTCTTGCGTTAATATTAGTTGGCAAATATTTGGAAGAGGTGGCACGTGGAAGAGCCTCTGAAGCTGTTCGTAAACTGTTAGATCTTCAACCCCCTACTGCTACTGTTGTGAAAGAAGATGGTTCAGAGGAAATTGTTGGTGTAGAAACCATTATGCCTATGGATATTCTTCGAGTTAAACCAGGAGAAAAAATTGCTTTAGATGGGATACTCACAGAAGGAGCCAGCAGCATAGATGAGAGCATGATCACTGGTGAAAGTATTCCAGTCTCCAAAAAAGTTGGAGACGAAGTTATTGGTGGAACAATAAACCGTGAGGGGAGTTTCAAGATGGAGGTAACAAAAATTGGTATGAATACTACTCTACAACAGATTGTGCAGATGGTTGAAGAAGCTCAGTTAAGTAAAGCTCCAATTCAAAGACTTGCTGATGTTGTCGCAGCTTATTTCACACCTGCTGTACTAATTATTGCCACATCAGCATTCCTTGGTTGGTATTATGTTGCACATAGTTCCTTTGGTTTTGCTTTTACAGCTTTTGTCGCAGTAGTAATTGTTGCATGCCCCTGTGCCATGGGAATCGCAACACCAACAGCTATTCTAGTAGGCGCAGGGTTAGGTGCGCAGAATGGAATTTTAATTAAAAATGGTGAGTTTCTTGAAAAAGCAAGAAGCCTTCAAGCCGTTGCATTCGATAAGACTGGTACACTTACCAAAGGCGAGATTGTAGTTACCGATGTTTATGGTAATGATTCAGACAAACTCTTAGCTGAAGCAGCGAGTTTGGAAAAATTAAGCGAACATCCCATTGGTGCTGCAGTAGTTAAACATGCTCAAGATAAAGGACTTATCTTATTTGAAACAAAGAACTTTGAGGCTTTAGCTGGTCGAGGTATAAAGGGGACTGTTAATGGCAATAATTATGTTATTGGTACAAGCCGTTTAATGACCGAACTAAATATTGACACAACAGCTGTTCAGAAAAAAGCAGATGAACTCTATGATCAGGGGAAGACACTAGCAATCGTAGCTATGAACGGGGTAGGTGTTGGGTTAATCGGAGTTGCTGACGAATTAAAAGACAATGCCAAAGAAGCTGTTAAAAGATTAAAAGAAATGGGACTCAAAGTCGTCATGATTACTGGTGATAATAAACGTACCGCAGCTGCTATTGCTAAGCAAGTTGGTATTGATGAGTATGTCTCAGAAGTTCTTCCTGAAGATAAGGTAAAAGAGATTCAGAAACTGAAAGAAAATGGATTCATTGTTGGGATGGTTGGAGATGGTGTAAATGATGCTCCGGCTCTTGCTGAATCTGATGTTGGTATAGCTCTTGGTAGTGGAACAGACGTAGCATTAGAGACTGGAGGAATTGTTTTAATCAGAAACAACCTAATGGATGTACCAACTGCTATCGAGCTTAGTAAAAGAACTTATTCAAAAATTGTTCAGAACTTGTTTTGGGCCTTCTTTTATAATACTGCTTTAATCCCTGTAGCAGCTGGAATTTTAATTCCTTGGGGGATTCAGATGAACCCCATTTTTGCTGCAGGTGCAATGGCCTTAAGTAGCTTCACTGTGGTGATCAACAGCCTTTTACTACGGAGGTGGAAGCCTAGAGGATGAGCTCTGAGATTGTGAAGATTATTCCAATTAAAAGAATGGATTGCCCGACTTGTATTCTAACACTTGAAAAACAAATTAAAAAAATTCCTGGAGTAAAAGACGTTAAAGGTAATTATTTAAAAAAAACCATTAATGTGACTTTTACCGAGTCTTCTCATTTAGTTTCAATAGAGAAAGTAATTGAAGATCTTGGTTATGAGATTTCATACAAAAAATATCCTTCACCATTTGATCGAATTAAAGGATTTTTGAAACAAGATTTCAGTGAAATCCAACCATTATCAGATAAAGATTTTGGGATAAAAGTTCTTCAAGCTAAAAAAGTGGTTGCTGTATTATTTGGTTCAAGATCCTGTCCTGCTTGTCAGCTTGTTAAACCAAAATATAATCAGTTAGCTAACAAGTATAAAGGAGAATTACAATTTTTCGAGATGGATGTAGAATTTTCTGATACTTGGAAAAATTATGATGTCTTGGGTATACCTACCATCATTATTTTTAAGAATGGTGAAACTATAGAAAATTTTACTTCAACACTTAATATTAATGAGTTGGAGAAGAGCTTAACAGATTCAAAATAAGAAATAATTATAGATAACCTGTCATACAGGTACAAAAGTCTAGTGATATTCAATGAAATCTATCAGCCATAATGGTGTCATCGTACCAGCAAAGTATGTTGGCCAAAAACTTTCAGTCAAAATTAGAGGTAGCTACTTTATTCTTAACGATGAACAGGAGGAGATGGCTGTGGCTTGGGCAAAGAAAATTGGGGCTCCCTATGTTGAAGACCCTGTTTTTGCAGATAATTTTCATAAAGATTTTTCAAAAAAAATTGGGCAAACTGTAAAAGCTGGAGATGTAGACTTTTCAGAAATTTACAAGGATGTAATACAGGAACGAGAGTTAAAAGCTCAATTACCTTCTGAAATAAAAAAGCAACAAACAGCTGAAAGGAAGAAAATCCGTGAAGAAAATAAAGAAAAATATGGTTGGGCCACTGTTGACGATGAAAAAATTGAAGTTGGAAATTATACGGTGGAACCTGACAGCATTTTCATGGGTCGAGGACAACATCCTTGGAGAGGTATGTGGAAAGAGGGCCCTACTTATGAGGATATTGAATTAAACTTGAGTCCTGATTCCCCAATACCTGAAGGTAACTGGAAAAAAATTGTATGGGATGATGAAGGTATCTGGATTGCCCGTTGGCGTGATAAGTTAAGTGGGAAAATTAAATATGTATGGCCAGGAGATACAAGTTTCATCAAGCAAAATAAAGATGTTGAAAAATATGATAAAGCTAAGCTCTTAGCAAAAGAATTAGTAAAAATCAAAGCCCACATTGAAAGCAATCTTAGTAGTAAAGATGTGAAGCGAAGAAAAATTTCTACAGTATGCTATTTAATCGATCATCTGAAGTTTAGAGTCGGTGACGAAAAAGATGAGGAAGAAGAAGCTGACACAGTTGGGGCCTCAACTTTACGCCCAGAACACCTATGTTTTAACGACGATGGGACTATTACCTTTGATTTTTTAGGTAAAGATAGTGTACGAATGGTAATTAAAGCTAATATTAACAAAGAAGCAATTAAAAATCTTAAGGAATTCTCAAAAA
>Ga0194111_10004436_pt1 | contig 16271 bp, 13 predicted proteins | sample TA2KigC300mmetaG_FD_146194 | JGI IMG/M metagenome (GOLD analysis project Ga0194111, IMG submission 146194) | Freshwater microbial communities from Lake Tanganyika, Tanzania - TA2015033 Kigoma Deep Cast 300m | ecosystem: Environmental > Aquatic > Freshwater > Lake | place: Tanzania: Lake... | reverse complement strand
GCCTCCGCAACCTCCAGCAGCACCGCCTCCGAGGTCATCGCGTCCCTCCCGCCCAAGTCTCCCCCGACTCTCCCAGTCTACCACACTCGATTCCCTCAGGGGAATCCCTGACTTTAGGGACAGGCTGAAGATGCCCGCGCTCCCAGGGGGACGGCTACGTCAACGGCACCGCGGCGCCGGTGCGTGCGGCCTCGTAGCAGGCTTCGACGACGCGGTGGTTCCAGAGGCCGGCTTCGCCGGGGATCGGAGGCGGAGTGTTGGCGAGGATGGCGTGGCTGAAGGCTTCGATGTGGGCGCGGTAGATGTTGACCGGTTCGGGGCGGATCGTCTCCTCGGGGGAGGCGGTGTCGCGGACCTGCGAGGCGTCGTAGGCCTTGTCGCCCCTCTCCAGGACGGCGCGCAGCTCGCCGCCGGAGTCCTGGCCGATGGTGCCGAAGGAGACGACGCTCCCCTTGGAGCCGTAGACCTCCAATGCGTTGCGTGCGGCGGCGTCGGGCACGTTGAAGAGCGCGTCGATCACGCCGACCGCACCGCTCTCGAAGCGCAGCATACAGACGGCCGTGTCCTCCGAGGCGTAGTCCTGCACCAGGTTGCCGATCTTCGCCGAGACCTCGACCGTCCTGCCGAAGTACATCTCCAGCACGTCGATGCAGTGGTTGCCCATGTCGGCGAGCGCGCCCCCGCCGCCGAGGGCGGGGTCCTGGCGGAAGGCGCCGGGAATCGGCGGATACCAGCAGGTGAGTTCCGCGCGCCCGAAGACGAGCGTGCCCAACTCGCCCTGCGCGACCATGTCGGCCAGCCGTCGATGACACGCGTGGAAGCGCATCATGAAGTTGACGCCGAGCTTCACGCCGGCGTCCGCGCAGGCCTGCACGACCTCCTCACACTGCGTGACAGTCAGGGCCAGCGGCTTCTCGCACAGCACGTGCTTGCCCGCCCGCGCGGCGGCAATGGCGTGGTCGCGATGGAACTGCGTAGGGGAGGCGATGTAGACCGCCTGCACGTCGTCAGAGGCCAGAATCCCGTCGCACGATTCGAAGGGCTCCACGCAGTACTTCGCGGCGACCGCGGCAGCACGGTCAGGCTGCGTGTCGCAGACGGCCGCCAGCTCGGCGTTGGCCGCCGGTATGAGGCCCTCGGGGATTGTGCGGCGATCCGCGATCCCCCCCGCGCCGATCACGCCCCATTGAACGATCATTGGTGACCCCCCCCCGCGAGTCTGGACAGGCAGGAAGGCCTGTTCCCAAACGCCTACGGCTGAGCGGCGCAGGCAGCAACCTGGTCGTCAGTCGATCCGGACCTTGACCAGGTAGATCAGCAGCCCGAAGCAGCAGAACAGACAGATCGGGATCCACCACCAACCTGCGTCTTGGTCGAGCACGTCGCAGATGATCCAGAAGATCATCATGGGGCCCAAAGCCAAGCCCACAAGATGGACGATCGCCGCGACCACCAGGAGGCCCCCACTTCCGGCACTGAGCACGCCAACCCCGCCAATGACCCCGGCCCTATTGCCCACCTCCACGAAGTTCCAGACCAGGTAGAACCACGGGAAGATGTCCCAAGCCGGCCCACACGCATCGGCGACGACGGAGTAGAACGGCGCCTTTGTCAGCGGCCTTCGCGCCAGGGGCGGCGGAGGAGGAACGCCGGGCGGAAGGCCCACGCCCGACGCCGGGGGCGGAGGTGGAGGCGGAGGTGGGGCTGGGGGCGGAGCCCCCGCGGCGGCCGTCAGGTCCGCTCCGCAGGACATGCATTGGGTGTCGGTCGGGTATACGGCTTCACCACACTTGGGGCATGCTCGCTTGTCGGCAGACCTCGGTGTCCCCCCTCGCAATGGGTGGCACCGGCGGCTCGCCGCTGGGTGAGGTGGCACTGACACAACGGCTGCCACCACACTAACGGCCCGGCGACCCGTGCCACGCCTGCACTACCTCGCATAGGCCTCGGCAACCTTGCGGATGATGCGGCCAATGTCGGCGGCGTCCTCGGGCTCCATCGTCGGGTGCACTTGCAGCTTCAGCGTGCGCCGTCCGACCTCGGCGGCGGTCGGGCAGACGACCTGGCTGTAGTCGATCACGCGCTTGTTGTGCGGGCAGGTGAAGGGGCACCCCGTCGGCCCGTAGCCGGCGTGAGTGGTGAAGACCTCCTCCAGGTAGTTCTCCGGCCAGTCGCCGATCGCGCAGCTCGGGTAGCCCTCCGCCCTCACCGCGCGCACGAACTGGTCTCGATCGCAGGCGAGCCCGTCGAGGTTGAGCGTGATCGGGTACTTGTACCAGGCGTGCGTGCAGCCCGGCTTCACGATCGGCGGGTTCACGCCCGCCAGGCCCTCGATCTGCTCGGAGATGGCCTCGGCGTTGCGTGCGCGCCGCGGGAGGTTCCAGGTCTCGATCTTCTCCAGCTCCTTGATTCCAATGGCCGACTGCATCTCGGTCATGCGGAAGTTGAAGCCGAGCGAGTGGTGGATGTACAGGTAGAGCGACTCCATTTCCAGCAGGCCGCGGCGCTCCTCCTCCCAGAAGCCGTGGTCCTTGAAGGTCCGCGCGCGGCCGGCCAGGGCGTCGTCATCGGTGGTGACGATTCCGCCCTCGCCGCCGGTGGTGAAGATCTTGTCCTGGCAGAAGCTGAAGGCATTGATGTGGCCGATGGAGCCGACTACCCGGCCCTTGTAGCGCGCGCCGTGGGCCTGGGCGCAATCCTCGATCACCCAGAGGTCGTGCTCCTGCGCGATCTGCATGATCGCATCCATGTCGCACGGGTGCCCGTAGATGTGCACCGCGATGATGGCCTTCGTCTGCGGGGTGATCTTCGCGCGGATGTCGTCCGGCGAGATGGTGTGCGTGTCGGGGTCGATGTCCGCGAAGACGGGCACGGCGTTCTGTTGGATGACGCACATCGCGCTCGCGATGAAGGTGTAGGAGGGCGTGATGACCTCATCGCCGGGACCGAGGTTCAGTGCGCCGCACGCGACATGCAGCGCGCTCGTGCCGCTGTTGACCGCGATCCCGTGCTTCGCGCCGCAGAAGTCCGCGAACTTGCGTTGGAACTCCATGCCGCGCGGGCCGGTCCAGTAGTTCGGCTTGCCCTCGCGCAGGGGCTGCATCGCAGCCTCGATGACATCCTCGGTGAAGTGCGGCCAGCGGGGAAACGGCTCGGTGCGGAGTGGTGTGCCACCGTCGATTGCCAGAGGGTCGGGCATTGGGGGGCCTCCTCGGGAATTCGGGTACACGATCCCAATTCGATACGACCGAATTGGGTCATGTCCCCGAATTCCTGGTTATTCGCCGCGGAGGATGAGAGGGCCTGCTCTGATCCGGGCAGGCGCGACGCGCGGTGTCACTGCTGAGCGCGGAGCAGACGCTCGACGGCTTCCACGAACTCCGCGGCCCGGGGGATCAGTGGTTCGACTCTGTCGGCACTGAGACGCAGGAGGTCGCGGTAGTCGCCCTCGTTGCGTGAGTCGAAGAGTTCGTTGTAGAGGGCGCCGAGTTCCTGCGCCAGGATGCCGGTCTTGACGAAGTGCTGGTTGAGGAAGGCTCGCACACCGCTGTGCTTGGCTGAGGCGAGGCCCTCTCGGAGGAGAAGCGCCGTTGCGGCGTAGAAGCACGCGTAGTACAGGCGGTTCACGCACGTGTTCCAGTGCCCCGTCTCCGCCATGAGGCGTGCTTCTTCCAGCGTCTCGCGCGCCCGATCCAGTCGGTATGCGATGACCTCCTCATCGGTGCTCATAGAGGGACCCCTTCGCGCTCTACGTTGCGACGGAACGGTGTTCCCTGCGTCAGCGGGCTGTCCCACTGCTCGCGGCTCTCGACAATGGTTGACAGCACCTCCCCCGTTTCCCACTCGACTTCGTACACCTGGCGCCGCGCCCTGGCGATCCTGTCGGCGTCCGCCGGGCCGTCCAGCAGCACGAGGATGTCCCAATCTGCATCCGCCTCCGCCTCGCCGCGCGCCCGGGAGCCATACAGGATCACATCCGCTGCGGGCTCGACCGCCAGCACAGCCCTCTTCACCTTCGCCAGCAGTTCCTGCTCAGAGGCTGTCATGCCGTCTTCACCCCCTTACCCGAAGAAGATCGGCCGCTTGCTCAGGCGGCGTGGGATTGGCAGCGGGAGCCACGGCACGTTGCCGGTACGCTCGCGGATGAGGCGGGTGAGGTCGGCGGCGCTCAGCGCGCGCTTGTCGTCCTGCTCCTGGCGGCAGCGGACGGTGAGCGCGCCGTCGAGGGTCTCGCGCTGGCCGACGACCACGGTGTAGGGCACCCACTCAACCTCCGCGTCGCGGACCTTCCGGCCGACCGATTCCTGGCGGTCGTCCACGTCGGCGCGGATGCGGTTCTCGGTGAAGAGGTCGGCGAACTGCTCGGCGAGGGCGAGGTAGTCCTCCTTGACCGGCACCACGCGCACCTGGGTCGGCGAGAGCCACAGCGGGAAGCAGGGCGGCTTGCCGTTGTCCTGATCGACCGCGATGTTCTCCAGCAGCGTGCACATGGTACGCTCAATGCTCCCGAAGCTCGAGGCGTGCAGGATCACTGGGCAGGGCTTGAAGGCGCCGTCGGAATCGACGAAGCCGATGTCGAAGCGCGGGCCGTCCTTGACATCCCACTGCACGGTGGAGACCTGGATGTTCTGCAGGTCGCGGGTGATGCTCTGGAACTCGTTCTTCATCGCGTAGTAATGGGTCATCTCGGGCATGAGCTTTATGAACGCGGGTACCCTCATCTCCGCGCCCAACGCGACGAGCCAGCCCTGGTTCTGCGCGAAGAAGTCGGTGGTGCCCTCCCAGCCCAGCACCCAGCGGTTCTGCGCGATCACGTCGTTCATCAGCCGCCCGAAGCGCAGCGTCAGGACGCGGAACTCGTCCCGCGCCTGCTCGTCGTTCGCGCACGCGGCGTGCATGTCGGTCATCAGGAAGTTGCGCACGCGCCGCAGGCCGGAGACCTCGCCCTCCTGTTCGTTGCGGAAGCAGCTCGCCTCCTCGTAGAGCTTCAGCGGCGACTGGTGCACGCTGAAGCGGACCTTCTGCATGAAGGGGAAGCCCAGCGGATCGCTGGCGTAGCGCAGGTAGCAGATGCCCCGGCCGCCGTCCACCTTGTAGTCGCGCTCGTGGAACTCACCCATCAGCTCGCCGACGACGTTGTTATCGCCGCGGATGACGAGCGGGTTCTTCATCTCCTGGGCGCCCCACTCGAGCGCGAGACTGCGCGCGTACTCCAACAGCAGCCGCAGCATCAGCACGCCCTTGGGGTACCACTTGTAATGGCCCTTCTCGGAGACGTCGCAGTAGTCGATCAGCTCGTGTTGGCGCATCATGCGGATGTGCGCCGGTTCCTCGCCGCCGGACTCCCCGCGCGCGAACTCGTTGGCCACGAAGTGCCTCAGCAGCCCGTAGACCGGCTCGGGGCGCTGGAGAATCTCGCACGCCTCAAAGGTGTCAGGCGTGACGTCATGTTGCTTCCCATTCGCATCGACCACGATGTAGCGCTCGAACCTGTCCTTCGCCGGTGCGACCTCCGCCTTCGCTTTGCCCTCGGACACGGCATCGGCGGTCAGGTGGGCGCTCCACTCGGAGAGCGGGTGGCCCTTGGCCTTCAGGTCGAAGCCCTTGTACCAGCCGAAGGGCGAGCGGTAGACGGTCAGGCCCGCATCGTCGAGCTTCTGGTGCGCGCCCCGCAGGACGCTGAGCGCGGTCCCCGCCGGGCCGGGATCGGAGACGAGGTGAACGTATGGATAGAGCACGACGCTCGTCACGGAGAGCATGCGGCTGCGCTCGCGAACGTGCTGCGCCAGCGCCGTCGCCAGCGCATCGGGCGACTCGCTCGCATCGGCCTTCTCGATGCCCACGAAGAAGACGAGGCACTCCTCCTCGATGGTGCGCTCGTGCTCGGGAGCAGCCTCGGGGTTCTCGAGAGCCTTGTCGGTGGTGAACCAGCGGAAAGAACCGGTGTGGATGCCCAGCACTTGCATGATCGCATCACCCTGACGGAATGGAACGGCAGTCCAGAGCCCAGAGTCCGGAGTTCACAGCAACGGAACGGCAACGTCTGACCTTACCGCTTCCTTGGCGGCACGTCAAGAAGGGGGTCGGGGTCCGCCGCTTCCCTGTTGACTCCCGGCACGTGCGGTGTTACCCTGTGGCCCCGAGGGAGTCTCGGGCCAGGGCGAACTCGGCGGCGTGCATGTCTCCGCGAATCGTCGCGCCGGGCTTGCCTCCCCCAGCAGGCGATCCCCAGACCACGCAACACGACGCACAGAAGGGTCGGCTCACATGGAACTGCGCATCGGGTCAGTCGTTGGCGCGTGCTTGGCGCTGCTTGTCCTCCCGTGGACCGGCGCGTTCGCTCAGGGCAACGAGCAGCGCTCGGTTGAGGTCCAGGCGCCGTCAGCACCCGCTGAAGCCAAACCCGCCGAGGGCGGCGAGGCGAGGAAGGAAGAGAAGAAGAGGGAACCCGAGTATGAACTCTCGGTCGAGGTGACCCAGAGCGGGATCTCGGCCTATGCGGTCTCCTGCGACGCCCATCTCTTCTTCGCCACCCTGGCCAAGAAGACCGGCTTGCGGATGATCGTCGATGACACGGTGAAGCGCAAGCTCACGGTGAACTTCACCGGGGCCAAGCTCACCGACATCATCAATGACATCGTGACAGCCTATGGGCTGGCGTGCTCCGAGGTTGACGGCATCTTCATGGTCTCGGAGGGCATTCCACGCACGCCGTCGTCGTATCTGCTGTCGGACATCGACTCGATTCGGACCCGCTACGTGCTGCCGTACCGCGCCAAGGCGTTGCTCCCTGTCTTCCTGCAGGACCATGTGAAGACCAACAGCGACCAGAACTCGGTGATCCTGTCGGCGCCGCCTCCGGTGCTGGAGAAGTTCCGGCAGGACATCTCGCAGTTCGACATCCCGGCCGCCCAGATCATGATCGAGGTGCTGATGGTCGAGTTCACCGACTCCAGTCTCGACCAGTTCGAGCTTGGCCTGAACTGGGACAACGATGGGATCGCGGGCCGGTTGCTGTCTTCGATTGGGCAGATCGCGGTGAAGGGGATTGCCGGGCTGCCGCAGGACTTCTCGGTGCGCATCAACGCCCTGAAGGCGGCGGGCAAGGCGCGTATCCGGGCCCATCCCCGGGTGGCGACGGTCTCGGGTCAGACCGCCACCATCTTCATCGGCCAGCAGCGTTATGTCTCGACACCCATCGAGCGCCAGGGCCGCTCCACCAACTACATCGACGCCGGCGTGCGCCTGGTCATTACGCCCTATACGGGCGGCGAGGGGGACATCCTCGTCGAGCTGACCCCCGAGGTCAGCACCATGAGCGCGCTGGACCCGGTTACCCACCTGCCCGACAAGACGACCCGCACCGCCGAGACGATGGTCCTGGTGCCCGACGGGCAGACGATCACCATCGGCGGTCTCGTACTCGACGAGCTGCACGCCAGCAAGCGGAAGATCCCCATCCTGGGAGACCTGCCGCTGATCGGCAAGGTCTTCACCGCCAAGGACACGGACCAGAAGCGCACGGAGCTGGTCATCTTCATCACCCCGCGGATCCTGTCGCAAACGGGCCACCTGCCCGAGCAGGAAGAGGCGGAGCTGAAGAGCCGCATGCTCGGTGACGAGGAGGCACCCCCCAGGCCGTGAAGCTCCCCCTTCCTGCGCCGGCATGGAAGCCGATCCGGCGCGGGCACATCGTGCGAACGACCGTGCTGCTGGGCCTCTGCTTCGGGGCGGCTACCGTCGGCCTGTCCCAGAGCCGCCCGTACTACTACATCACCTCCATCGAGGCCAAGCAGCTCAAGAATGCGGTCATCCTGACCATCAAGGGCGATGGCGCGATGACCGACATTCATACGCACGACTATACGGCCGTGAGCAACGGCTCGCCCTTTCCGACCAAGACCGTCGAGCTGCACTGCAGCAATGCCAAGTCCCAGGTCGGGGATTTCGTCGATGTCAGCAAGTACCCGATCAGCCACGTCGAGCTTGCGCCGCGCACCTATACGAACGACGGGATCGGCCTGGTCATGTACGTGAGGCTGTATACCGAGGCGCGCATCCGGCACTTCCACACGGAGCGTTTCTCGGGTGACTATGACTGGTCTCCCACGCAGGGGTGCTGCTTCGACGGGGAGCTGGGCCGCGACCAGCAGAGCTTCGCGCTCACCGTCGTCAGCGACCGCTTCGCCGATCCGGCGCCTCCGACCGAGAAGCCACAGAACCAGCAGTTCCAGTTGGAGCCGGGGGTGCAGGGGACCTACAGTCTCTGGACCCTGAACCTGGACCTGCGCCGACTGGCCGACGAGTTGGGGCGGCAGACGGGCACGCGGATCGTCGTCGATGAATCGGTGGTGCGCAACGTGACCGTGCATCTTCCGGAGATGACGGTGAGGGAGCTGCTCGAGGGCATTGCTGCGGGGTACGGGTTGGCGGTCGAGGAGGCAGACGGCCAGTACGTCCTCAGCAAGGGGCTGCCCGCGAACGTCGCGACCTACGAGACGAACGTCACGCAGGTCGTGAAGCTTGAGAACCTCTCACCTGAGGTCGCTCTGGACTTGCTGCCCAACTTCCTGCTGGCCTACGCCAAGCCGAGCGAGGCGCAGAATGCCCTCATCGTCGCCGGCCCGGAGCAGCTTGTCCGGCGGGTGCGCGAGGACGTGGCGAAGATCGACCGCGCGCCCCGGCAGCTGCGGATCGAGGTCGCCGCGGTGAAAATCGCCGATACGCGGGCCTCCCAGGAAGCCTTCGTCGCCGAGCTGGCGGACGGCAGGAATGCCTTCGCTGTAGATTCGCACGCCGGGTCCCTCACGTATCAGCGACTCGACGAGGCGACCGATGAGGTCCGGGCACGGCTGCGTCGGCTGGAGCAGGCGGGTTCCATCGATACGCTCGCGAGGGCGCACATTACGCTGGTCAACGGGAAGTGGGCGAGGCTGTTCCTGGGGCAGAAGCAGTACATCCAGGTCACGCGGAACACCGAGTATGGCGACGACCAGATCGCCATTCCCGTGAACCTGGGCGTCGAGGTCGGCCTGGGCGCCTGGACCGGAGGCGAGGGGATCGCGCTGTGGCTGCATCCGACGGTGACGACGTTGGGCGGCCTCGATCCGGTCTCGGAGCTGCCGATCGTGGACCGCTACGAGACGACCGGCGCCCTCATCGTGCCTGATGGCCACACCTTGCTGCTGGGGGGCGTGCGGCTCAGCAGCGACACAGGCCATGACCGCCGAACAGCGGGGCTGGGCGTCCGGGGTGGCAGTGGACTGATCCCGCCGAACCGGACGGGCGTGCTGGAGGACGCGGAGATCGCGCTCTTCATCACGGCGCGTGACCTGGGGGAGTTTGACGACTCGGGGCAGCCCGCATTCAGCGGCCGGATGGCCCGCGAGCTGCGGGAGGCGGGCATTCAGTTGGAATACGGGCCGCTGACAGAGCGGCCGACCGAGGCCCCAACGCCGGGCTAGTGGTCCGGGCCGACCGCATTACCGTATGGATAGGAAGGACGCCATCGTGAAGAGTCGCCACACACTCGGGTCGATTGCCCTTATCGCCACGCTGCTGCTGACGAGCGGGGCGGCGCACGCCATCGTCTACTGCAACATCACCAAGGTCGAAGCCAAGGAACTCAAGAACGGCGTGCAGATCACCGTGAGCGCCGACGGCTCGCTCGAGTTCGACGGCGAGCAGGGCGACTGGCGACAGCGCATCTGGCTCCGCTTCCCGGGGGCCAAGAGCGCGCTGGAGACCAACTTCATCGACGTCGGCATCTACCCCGTCAGCTACGTGCAGGTCGCGGTGCCGCAGGGCGCGACCGAGGGCGTGGGCATCGACATGACGGTGGCGCTCTTCACCACCTGCGAGTATGAGGTGACGCGCAGCACCGACCAGCAGCAGGTCATCATCACCGTCAAGAGCGAGCGCACCATCGAGGGCAACGGCGCCGCGAAGCCGACCCAGGTGGGAGAGGTCGAGTCGAAGCTCGACATCAGCTTCCAGGATGGGCTCCTTACCGTCTACGCCGTGAAGGCGGACATCCACAAGCTGGTCGCCAAGATCGCTCGCGACTGCGGAATCCAGATCGCCATCGACGACAAGGTCAAGCGCGAGACCACGATCAGCCTGGAGAGCCTGCCGCCCATCGAGGTGATCCGGGGCATTGCGTCGGCGTACGGCCTCGCGCTCCTGGAGCGTGAGGGCAAGTTCATGATCTCCGAGGGCGTGCCGAACGACCTCGCGACCTACAACATGAGCGGCACGCAGTCCTTCCGCATGCAGTACGTGCGCGCGCAGACGGCCTCCGGCCTGCTGCCCACGTTCCTGTACAGCTACCTGCACGTGAACCCGGAGCAGAACGCCGTCGTCGTCACCGCGCCTCGGCAGATGCTGGGGAAGATCGAGCATGACCTCAAGAAGATCGACGTGGCGCCTCAGCAGATCATGATCGAGGCCATCGCGGTCGAGTATGCCGACACGAAGGAGGCCGAGACGAACCTCAGCTTCGCCCGGATCGGCTCGAACGAGGGCTTCGGCTGGAACTCGCACTCCGGCCAAGTGGACTACGAGCGCTGGGAGGCGGCGAACAACACGGCGGACACTGCTGCCAGCCAATGGGTCCTCGTCGGCCGCAAGCCGCACGACTTCGACGCGCAGCTCAAGGCGCTGCAGAACCGGGGGCGCGCCGACGTGAAGGCCCGCCCGCGGATGGTCACCCTCAACGGCCGGAGCGCGGAGATCTTCGTCGGCACGGAGCGCTTCATCCTCGTCCGCTATCTTCGGTACGGGAGCATCCAGGAGACCATCCAGGGCGTCAACGTCGGCGTCACGCTGAACCTCACGGCTTGGACGGGCGGCAACGGGGAGATCACGACCACGATCAGTTCCGAGGTGAGCAACGTCAGCGAGCTCGACCCGCAGACCGGCCTGCCGCTGCTGAGCCAACGAGTCGCCTCCACCACCGTGCGGGCGCGCGACGGTGAGACGATTGTCGTCGGCGGCCTCCTGCAGAAGCAGGACTACACCACGAGGCGCAAGATCCCCGTGCTCGGCGACCTGCCCGTCATTGGGAGCCTCTTCCGCTCGAAGAGCCGTACGCAGACCGAGTCCGAACTCGTCATCCTCATTACCCCGACCGTCCTCACCCCGGAGGGGCGCCTGCCGAACGAAGAGCAGGAGAAGGCGACGCGCGAGCGGTTCCTGGGGGAGGAGGAGGCCGGGACGCCGGTGCAGGGGTATTGACGGTGGGGGAGGGGTCTCAGCCTCGAGGGGCTACTTGCGGAACTCCAGCCACCATCCGACATCCGGCTCCTTGACCAGCCGGTAGTGCTTGAGGTGGGCCTTCTTCGCCAAGTCCGGGAAGCGGTCGCCCGGGCCGTTCCAGCCCTCGGGCTTGCTGGTCTCGAAGCTGTTCAGGCGCCACTTCACGAGTTCCGCGCGCGTGTCCGGGTCGAGCAGCCTCCCGAACCCGCCGTGGCCGACGTACCCGACGCCTCCCGGGCGCAGCACCCGCTTGCACTCGCGCAGGAACGCCACCTGGTCGGGAACGAAAGGGATGCAGCCCCGGCTGAAGATGAAGTCGACGAGGTTGTTCCGCAAGGGCATGTTCTGCGCATCACCCTCGATCGGGAGGACGCGGCCCGCCAGGCCGGCCTCGTCCGCGAAGTACCCGCACAACCGGCAGGCCTGCGGGTCGATGTCGAGCGCGTAGACCGTCATGTTCGTCTTCTTCGCGAGCGCAATCGCGAACGTCCCGATGCCGCCGCCGATCTCCAGGGCGACGCCGTCCTTCAGGGAGTAGTCCTCCACCATCTGCTGCGCGAGCGGCTCGTAGATCGGCGCGAACCGGCCGGTCATCTGTTGGTAGCTGCGGCACTCTGCCTTCAGGCCCTCGATGTAGTCGTCAGCGAGGGCGCTCGCACCCAACGCCAGCGCCAAGGCGCACAGGAGTGTGCGGCCAGTGATGCTCATCGCAGACCTCCCAACGTCTCACCGACGGGGGATCATCGGAAGACGGCTTGCGCCTCTCCGCCCTGGAACTTCACGTGCCCATCGAGGTAGCAGATGTTGATCGAGCCGGCGTGGGACTGGTGGATGTTGACGCCGTACGTGTCCCGGGTCAGCTTGCACCAGCCGTCGGTCCATAGCCAGTAGTTGGTGTCCCACATCTCCGACATCACCCGCGGCCCGGTGACCCCTCGCCCGGGCAGGAAGCCCCAACAGATCCACGTGCTCCAGCTCGGGCGGGGCGGAGTCACCGTGCTGAGCACCTGATCGAAGCTGTAGTAGTAGTAGCTGATGTTGCCGGCCGCCTGGTTGGCGGGTGTGTTGTCGAAGTCGGGCAGCCACTGGCTGATCCGCGTCACCGAGGGGCAGTACATGATCTGCATGTTCTTGACGTACGGGGTGATCTGCCTCACCAGGCGCATGTGCGTGAGGCTGCTGTTGCACGGGTAGTAGTCACACGGGAACCATTCGTCGTAGTCCTGCGCGTACATGTGTGCCGCGATGCCGAGCTGCCGCAGATTCGAGTTGCACACGGACACGCGCGCCGACTCCCGTGTCCGCGCGAACACGGGGAACAGGATCGCCGCCAGGATGGCGATAATCGCGATGACCACCAACAGCTCGATCAGCGTAAAGGCCCGCCTACACGTAAGCATCCCACGCAGTCCTCATTCCCCTTGGTCTGCCAGCATCCACGAGATGTCCGCTCGCAGGTCCCGCAGGCGCTGCTCCTGGTCCTCGCTGAACGAACCGCGCACCTGCGCGTAGGTGTCCATCCAGGTGACCAGCCGATCAGTGTCATCAACGGCGAGCGTCACGTCACGGTGCCCCGCCCGCAGGAGCTTGAGCAGCGCGCTCGTCGCGGCTGCGCCCTCGCCCACCACCGACCGGCCGCCGCCGTAGCGCGCCCGCACGTGATCCCGCAGGCTCGGCGCGCCGTACGAGACCAGGCTCTCGTAGGCCTGCCCGGGCGTGAGGTCCAGCGGCGACTTTGCCGCCTCCGTGCTGTCCGGCCGGTGACAGCGCACACACTGCCGGTCCAGCACGGGTTGCACGAGCTGGTCGAAGCGCAGGGGCCAGGAGCCCTCGGGGCCGGGCGTGATCCTCGACGGTTCGCGGTGCAGCGCCGCCTGGATTGCGTTGCTGGGAGCGGTCTCGCGCGGCTCGTGGCAGCCGACGCAGGAGAGCGTCTGGCCCGGTTGCGCGTAGGTGATCGTCCGCATCGTCTGGATGGCGAGGCCGTCCTTGTCCAGCGCCTGGAAGAAGACGTTGACCCCCGCGGGCAGGTGGAAGTACGCCGAACCGTCCGCCTCAACGGGCACCGTGCCCAGCACCACCTTCCCCGGATCGTCGCTCGTCACGCCCAGGTTGGGTGTGTTCATGTTCGGCTGCGTCTTCGCCGGCACCCCCACGATCCGCAGCGCCTTCACCGCGTCCCGCGCGATCCCCGGCAGGCCGTCGTACACGTTCAGCAGCAGCATCCGCCCCTCGTCCGGTTCGTGCACCGAACTCGCGGGCATCGGCGGGCGCGCTCGTGGCTTCAGCGGCAGCGGGTACATGCTGGAGATGTCGGGGTCCCGGTAGAGTAGCTCCAGGTTCCCGCCCGCGTCGAACAGGTAGATCCCCATCGCGTTGATCGGGTTCGGCTGGCCCTGGGGTGCCAGCTTTTCGTTGCTCCAGGCGCACAGGTAGGTGCTCTCCGACAGCGGCCAGGGGTTCGCGTAGTAGCTCGCCGGCCAGCCCTCCGCCTCGGGGAAGCAGACCTCGGGTGTCAGGCGCGTGATCGGGTCGTTCCCGTCGAGACCCTTGTTCGGATCGAGCAGCACCAGGCTGCCCGCAGTGATCGAGTGGTGCGCCGAGGCGGTGAACACCAGCCGGTCCGAGCCGGGGATCGACCGCGCCTCGAAGGCGCAGTGCGGGTTCCAGGTGAAGTTGCCGTACACCGCGCTCGGGTGCGTGCCATCGGGGAAGGTGGACCACAGCTTCATGAACGGCATGTTGCTGCGGTCCACGTAATCCCAGCGCGCGTACAGGATGCGCCCGTCGCTCGATACCGACGGCGTCCACTCGAAGCTCTCGAACGCCGAGATCGGCCGCAGATGCTCGCCCGTCGGGTCCATCACGTGCAGCGTGTACACCGCAACCGGCCGGCTCGCGTCACCCCCGCAGCGCACATAGCAGTCCGGTAGCGCCGCCGTGAGCGTGCTCATCGCGGTCTGGGTGGTGCAGCGGAGCGACTGCCCCCGCCGCGTCGAGAGGAACAGGATGTCGTCGTTCGGCAGGTAGCGCGGGTCGAAGTCGTCGTACTTCCCGTGCGTGATCTGCCGCACGCCGCTGCCGTCCACGTTCATCTCGAACACGTGGTAGAAGGCGTCCTCCGGCACGGTCCCCTTATCGACCTTGTTCGGGTTGCCGGCGCTTTCGGGGTAGTACTTGCAGTACGCAAAGAGGACTTTCGTGCCGTCATACGAGAGGTCCGGCCCGTTGAAGTTGCCCACGGGCCAGCCCTCGGTCAGGCACGTCACCTGCGGCTCGCCGGTCCTGAAGCCCGACAGAACGTAGATGCCGCCGCCCGGCCGCGACCACCATCCGTAGTTCTGATCCGACATGTGGCTGTAGCTCGTCGGCGCGCGTTTCACGAAGAGGATGCGGTCGAAGTCGAGCAGCGGGTCGCGCAACGCCACCTCGCGCATCACTCGCCGCGCTTGCAGGTACAGCGCCCGGCGCGTCTCGATGGCGCCCTTCTCGGGCAGCTTCGCCTCCTCGGCACCGATCTGCCGCAGGGCCTCCTCGGCGGCCTTTGTATCCACTCCTCGCCCCGCAACCTCCCCCGCCAGCGCCAGCCCACGCGCCACGGCGTCCTTCACGGGATACAGATCGGGAATCGGCTCCCCCGGCCGGTCGTGCTTCACCGACCACGGGCTGATGCTACTCTGATCGGCGGGCTTCCACAGGGCGATGTTCGTCTGGTCGTCGCCCTGCGCGTAGATTTCGACCTCATCCAGGTGGAAGTAGCCCTCATGCGGGAGCTGCATTCGCACGTAGCGCGCGGGCTTCCCGTCCAGCTTAACGACGAGCGGGTTGTTGTTCGGCACGCCGCCGAACGCCGCGCCGTTGCAGTCGTGAACCTGCGTCCAGGTCTGTGCATCATCCGAGACCACGACCACCATCCGCGTCGTGCGCCCCTCGCAGCCGCCGTCGCACCGTGCATACACCACGATCCGGCCTAGCGGCGTGCTCTGGCCGAGGTCCACCTGCCACCACGGCTGGTTCTCGAGGGCAGTGTGAAAGCCCCACTTGCCGTCCTTCACGCCGTCCACGGCGCCGAGGGCGTCCTCCTTGGTCGTCGCGTTGCCCACGGTCGGCGACATGCGCCGCCGCTCCTCCTGCTTCAGCCAGTCGGCCTCCAGCCGCGCCTGCCAGTCGCCCTGCGCACCGGCCGGGCGCGGAAGCACCGCGATTCCCCAGACAACCATCGCAAGCCACGGGGTGTTCCTCATCAGGTGCGCCTCCGCTCACTCCACGAAGGGTGCCTGCCTGCTCTCCGGCGTGTAGCCGTGCAGCTCGATCCGGTTGCCGTCCGGGTCGGCCAGCCACACCTGCCAACTGCCATCGGCGCCCAGGTACGGGTCCGTCACCTCCACGCCCTTCGCCCGCAAGGCCTCGGCTGTGGCCGGTATGTCATCGACTTCGATGCAGAAGTGCTGCCACGAGCCGGGCTTCGGCGGCTCACCCGGCTGAGCCTTGAACAGCTCGACGAAGTTCCGTCCACCCACGTGCAAGTACACCCCGAACCGCTCGCCCTGATCGTTGATGAAGTCGAACGCGTGCCGCAGGCCGAGCTTGTCCACGTAGAACTCGATTGAGGCGTCGAGGTCCTGCACGCGGAAGCACACATGCGCCAAGGCTTTCAGCATCGACAGGTCCTTTCTACCAGCAACAACGGGTCAGGCCGACGGGTTCGCCCTCTCAGGGCGTGTATGAAAAGGGTGGGCGCCATGAATGGCGCCCCTACACAATTGGGCGCGATGAATCGCGCCCCTACGCCACAAACGACCATACATCGCCGTCATGTAGGGGCACGATTCATCGTGCCCGACTGTAGGGGCGTGATTTTGGTCATGTACGAAATAACCTGACATCATCGGGTCGTTGTAGGGGCAGAGCGTGCTCTGCCCACGCCGTCGGTTCGGGCAACACCTGGGCAGAGCACGCTCTGCCCCTACAACGACACCCGCCAAGTTATTATGTGCATGGCCATCATCACGCCC
>Ga0194111_10004434_pt1 | contig 16275 bp, 12 predicted proteins | sample TA2KigC300mmetaG_FD_146194 | JGI IMG/M metagenome (GOLD analysis project Ga0194111, IMG submission 146194) | Freshwater microbial communities from Lake Tanganyika, Tanzania - TA2015033 Kigoma Deep Cast 300m | ecosystem: Environmental > Aquatic > Freshwater > Lake | place: Tanzania: Lake... | reverse complement strand
TTACTGCACCATCGGCATATCGAACCTGGACGACAGCGGCGGTTTGGAATATACTTACTGGAATCGCTACACGACGGGCGCGATGCCGATTCAGCCGCTGATGACGATTCGCTGGACGACGGCGTCGCAGTTGATTTCCGGGGTGATTAAAGGCGCTGTGCGTGATTTGGCGACCGGCGAGCCTGTCGAAGGCGCGGTGGTCACCGTTTCACGCGGCTATCGCACGCAAACCGACCGGCAGGGAGGCTATTTACTGGATGTGCTGGTCGGCGAGAATTATTTCGTCACCGCCGGCGGCATCGGTTGGAACGATACTACCCGCACGGGTTTCAATGTCGCCGAAAACGAGACGCTGACCGTCGATCTAGCGTTGCGGCATCCGGAAATCGCGCTGTCGATAGAAGAGGTTCAGGCAAGACTAAATCCCGGTCGAACGTGTGATGTTCAGTTTGAATTGTCCAATTCCGGCAACGGACCGTTGATGTGGATGACTGAAAAGCGGATTATTGGCGAATCGCCTGGTGGATTAGGCCCGCGGCGGCGGTCGTTTATGACTGGTCAGATGACCCAGGATCGTAATCTACAAGCAGTGGCTTATGTAAACCGGATGTTTTTTGTAACCGGTTCGGACCGCGACCCCAATCCGGTTTATGTCCTCGACAGCACCGGTTTTATGCTGAGGACATTCCCCCAGTTGGGCCGTGCTGAGAACGGAATGACCGACCTGGCTTGGGACGGCGAACTTCTATGGGGGTCGGGAGAGAGAAATGTTTATGGATGGACATTACAGGGCGAGGAACGCGCCAGGTTCACCGGTCCCTATAGCAACAACATCGGTCTGGCTTGGGATGATACGCGTCAGGTATTGTGGATATGCGGCGGTCGAACGCCTTTTAGAGGCTACGACCGCGAAGGCAATTTATGCTACTCCAAATCAAACTTTGGTTTTACAGTCACCAGTCTGGATTATTGGCGGGAGGATCCGGATGGCTGCCCGCTTTATTTTATCAATTGCACGGAACATAATTTTTTCCAGTTGCAAAAGTTAAACCCGGATAACGATTCCATCGTTTTCGTGGCGTTTTTGCAACCCGAGAACGGCGGGCAGCCCTGCGGCGCGTTCATAACCAACGAGTTTGGCATCTGGGGCTGGACGTTGATGGTAGTGATGAATAATGTCAACCAGCCGTTTGACGACCGCATCGACATTTATCAAATGGGCGTCAATTCGAATTGGCTGCGTCTGGATGCTGATTGGGGCCGAACAGAAGCCGGCGGGAGATCGAACATCACTTTGACTCTTGACGCCGCTGCTTTGGAGCCGGAAGTGTATGCAGGCGAAATCGTCTTTAATCATAATGCCGCCAGCCAAAGAACAATTCTGCCGGTAACCCTGACGGTGACGAATTTAGATGTGTTGGAAGCCGAAATAGGACTTCCAGCGGCATTTTTAATTGAGCCGCCGGCGCCCAATCCTTTTAATTCCAACGCCACCGTCCGTTTCATATTGCCGGACGCCGGAGAGGTCCATTATCGGATATACGATTTAGCCGGCAGGTTGGTATCTTCAGCCTATTTGGGCAGATTGCCCGGCGGCAATCACCGCTTCTCGTTGAACGGCGCCGGCCTGTCGTCCGGCCTATATTGGCTTTATGTTCAATCCGGCGTCGAAGTCAGAACGGTGAAATTTTTATGTATTAAATAATGTCGATATCAATGCTTATGCCAATGCCAATGAAAATGTTGCCCCGAATGAGGTAATTGCAAAAGTGATGAATTAATCCAGAAAACTCAGACCATAGCAAGGCGGACGCCCTCGTCCGCCTTGCCAACAGTTAATAAATCCAACACTTTTGCAATTACCTCAAAATATCTTTAGCATTAGCACAGGCATCATTATAGCCGTTCACCGTCCAATCTTTTCCATTTCATGTTCGATAATCTTTTGCCGTTCTTCCGCTTTGCGGTAAGCGTCTTCGGCAATGATTTTCGACTCAATCGCCAGGCGTCTCGCTTCGGCGATTTCGTTTTTTTGCGCCCGTTCCTGGGCTTCGACCAGCAAGCCTTCGGCTTTGACGTAATCTTCGGTTGCATTGGCGTCGGCGCCGATGCGCAAGGCTTTGTTCAGAGCCTCTTCCGCGCGTTTCAACTCGCGGTCAGCGCTGGTGTCGCAGCCGGACAGCGTGAAGGCTAATAATGCCGCGACTCCCAGCAGCAGGATGATGATGCGGTTGTTCATAGAAGTTTCCTTGATATAGATGGTTGAATTTTCAGATTAAAATGCTGATAATAATGCTGATGCTAATGCACGCCTTGCTGCGCCATATCCATCATATTCCACATTGGGAGGAATATAGCCAGCGCGAGCAGGATGACCATCGCGCCCATTCCGACGGTCAGCAGCGGTTCGATCATCGCCGTCATTCCTTCGACGGCGGCTTTGACCTCCTGGTCATAATATTCGCTGATGTTGGCGAGCATATCGTCGATGGCGCCGGAATCTTCGCCGACGGCTATCATCCTCACGACCAGCGGTGGAAAGAGTCCCGTTTCGCCTAACGAAACCGCCACTCCCCTTCCGTGTTCGATGGATTCGGAGGCTTTGAGCAGCGCTGCGCCCAACACCTTGTTGCCGATAGTGCGCGAAACTACATCGAAAATCTGCAAAATTGGCAAGCCGGAACGGGAAAGCGTTTCGAACATCTTGGTAAAGCGAGTCATCGACGATTTGAGAACAAGGGGTCCGAAAATCGGCAATTTCAACAAAGTTCCATCCCACCAAATCTGCCCTTTTTCCGTCTTCGTATAGGCTTTATAGGCAAAAATAATTCCAACGGCGATGATGGCAAGCAACCACCAGTAGCCTTTTAAGAAGTCCGCCATACCGATTAAGATTTTAGTCGGCAAGGGAAGGTCCATTTTTATCTGGATGAAGATTTTGGCGAATTTTGGCACTACGAAGGTAGTCAGCACTAAGAAGGCGATAATCATACCGGTGACGACGATGATAGGGTAGCGCAGGGCGCCTTTTACATCCTTGCGAATCTCCCAGTCGCGTTGCAGCACGGCCGTCAAACGGGTCAAAACCTGGTCCAGCACACCGCCGACTTCGCCGGCGCGCACGGCATTGCAGTAAAGTTCGCTGAAGACCTTAGGATGCTTGGACATAGCCGTGTAGATGTCGTTACCGGCGGATATATCGGTAGCGACTTGAATTAAAGTCTCAGCGAAAACCGGATTGTTCGACTGGCTGGCGAGAGTTTCCAGACTGGTCAGAATTGGGACGCCGGCTTTGATGAGCGTGACGAATTGGCGCGTGAAGTCGATGATGTCGCGCTGGGTGATTTTCTTACTTTTGCCCTGCGGAGCAGTCGGACTTCCCGCGGGATGTTTAGTTTCTACCTTGCCGCTCTGCGTGATTTTGAGCGGCATTAAATCCTGGCCTTCGAGCGTCCGCTCGACAGCCGATTTGTCGGCGGCTTCGAGCGTCCCGCGGACTTCGCTTCCCGATTCGTTTATGGCTACATAAGCAAAGGTCGGCATTTGGATTCCATTTAAATTTCGCTCTTGACGGGCAGGGACGCCCGTCCTCCTGTTCAATCTACCTCATCCCGTCGAATTCCGTGTTCCTCGATTTTACGATAGAGGGTATTGCGGCCGATGCCGAGGCAACGTGCGGCGAGGGCGATATTGCCGGCGGTAATTTCGAGCGCCTGCTGAATAGTCTCGCGTTCGATATCGGCAAGTTTGCGTATCGAATCGGCGCCTTCAATCGGCGTCTCGTCATCAAGGTCGCTCGCGGTTGATTCATCAATCAGTTTGTCTGAAAACGCCGTTTTGGCAAGGCGGACACACTCGCTTGCCGAAATATCAGGCTTAATATGCAGCGGACGAGGTTGTCCACCTGGCTGTGTAACAGCGGCATTTTCTATCTTTGGACTTATAGTATCGGATATTTCAACAACTCCTGAAAAATCACCCGCTCTTTTCTCCGAAATCGCCGATGTCATTTGCATTTCGCAATATTCGAGTTGCTGAGGAAAGTCTTCGGGCTTAAGCCGGCTGTTGTCGGAGAGCAGCAGCGCGCGTTCGACGGCATTCTCAAGTTCGCGGATGTTGCCGCGCCAAGGATAACATTTCAGTAGTTCGATGGCTTGAGGGTCGATGGCTAATATCTGACGGTTGTTGCGTTGACAGATTCGCGATAGAAAATAGTATGTCAATAAAGGTATATCTTCTAAACGTTGACGCAGCGGCGGCAGTTTAATCGGAAATACATTAATGCGATAGAACAGGTCGGCGCGGAACCGGCCGTCTTCGACCATCTGTTCGAGGTTGCGGTGGGTGGCGGTGATGAGACGCACATCCACGCGGATGGTTTCCGTTCCGCCGACGCGTTCGAACTCGCTGTATTCGAGGACGCGGAGGAGTTTGGCTTGCAGGGCTGGGCTCATTTCGCCGATTTCATCCAAAAAGAGCGTGCCGCCGTTGGCAAGTTCGAATTTGCCGGCGACGCGGATATTAGCGCCGGTGAAAGCGCCTTTTTCGTGTCCGAAGAATTGACTCTCCAACAAACCTTCCGGCACCGCCGCGCAGTTGACTGTGATGAAGGGCTTCTTCGCGCGTTCGCCGGTCGAATGCAGCATCCTGGCAATCAATTCCTTGCCGGTGCCGCTCTCGCCTACCGTCAGCACCGGCACCCGGCTCGACACGACGCGCGTCAAACGTTCCAACACCTGCCGCATACTCGCCGTGCGGCTGATTATCCGGTCGAAGCCATAGTGTTCCTTGAATTGACTTTGTATCTCCGCGACAGTTTTTAACCAGCCTACAGCAATTATGTAATCCTGGCAGCGCTGCAGAACATCGTCATCGCTGGAAGTGAATGCAATTGGCGGCGGATAGCCCAATTTGTGCAGCGCCTCGACTTCCTTCTTATTTATATGCGGCGATAGGCTGATTATAGGCAGTTCCGGTTTGATTTTGCGCACCTTGGACGCCAGTTCCACACCGCTGAATAGTGGCAGCCGCAACTGGAGAACGATTATATCATATCGGCTTAAGCCAAGCATCTGGAGCGCGGTGTCCGCTGTCGGCGCTCGCTCGACCTGCGTTCGCTCATTAAAGGTCTGCATTATAAGCGAAGCGAGAGACTTATTCGGATCAACTACTAACAGCCGGATGGGTTTCGGTTGGCTGTCGTTATGTTCCGGATGGTTCATCCTATAGGTCCTGGTTGGCTAAGGCGCGCTGCCCGAACCGCATCGGCAGCAACATTAAAAGTCCGTTCAGAAAGGTGACAATAGCCAGCGACCAGAGCGTCTGCCGGATGGGGAATTCATCGCGGCCGATCAGATAGAGAAAGTAGCCGCGCGTCGGCCAGCCTAACAGCGCGACCATAATGCCCACATAGATTAGTGAAATGACCACCGTCATCACGCCGCCGGGCGTCGAAGCGATGCGCATCGGACTTTCATCCTTGAAGTCCGGGAAGAGCGCGCCCATTCCAATCGACAGTCCGGTGAGCGTTGCGCCCATCAGAAAAGTCGCCGCCGTCGTCAACACCATCATTGTCCGGTTGACATCGAGGATATAATTTGAAAAATAGACTATCATTTGGCAAAGCGCAATGAACACGATAAATGCCAGGCAGAATTTCTCCCAAAACAGCATCTCGATTTTCAGCGGCGATTTGCGAACGACCCAAAATCCGCGCCCCTCCAGGCTGATCAGAGGATAGACGAAACGCACCGATAAGGTGGCCAAGATAAATCCACTGAAAGCAAAATTTAAGAACAAGACCATCGTTTTCCAATAGGGATGGTCGAAATTGAAGCGCGTCGAGATATAGACCAGATTCAGCAGATAGATTAACAGGAAGCCGACTAAAATCAGGAACTGCGCCCACTGGCTGGGTGAGCGGATGAACATCAGAATATCTTTGCGCAGCAAGGCGCCTAGCGGATTGGGCAGCCAGGGTTTTGAGAATTTGTTCGCTGCTCTCTCCGGCGCCCCGCGCGGCTGTTTTACGGATAGTTCGCCGAAGGCGGTCCAACTTGAATAATACATCCGACCGGCCCACACTGCCAGCCAGCGCAGCCAGACGACCGCGGTCAAGGTGAGCAGCCCGGCTAAGAAAGCCGCCCGTTTATAATTCTGTTGGGTGACCGCGCGCAACGTGCCAGCCAGCCATTGTGTCGGCAATAATGGCGTCTTAGGGTCGCGGCCCAGGCGCGATAAGTATCTTTGCACATTAGAGTCCCGCGCCGCGCCTTCGGCTACTAAACCGCGCTGGCGCAACGCTACCGCCGAGCCGAACAACCCGCTCACCGTAAATAAAACGACCAAGGCGGCAATGCTTGGCGATGTCGTTCTGGCAATCCAAATCAAAGCCATCAATGCCGCCGCGCCGACCACCGCGGCAATCAATATGAGCGGCGTTAAGCCGAACGCTGCGACTGCGAGAACAAGATAAAACGGCACGCCGAAAACCCAGCCCCAGGCGATGACCAGCGGGACACCAATTGCCAGCAGCGACCAGGAACTGTAAGCCAGATTATCCATCAGCCGGCTTAAAAATAACTGCCGATACGGCACCGGTCTAGCCACTAAGAACGGGATTTCAGGTGACCGATAGAGCGTGGCGATGCCGGTAATTAGATTGCTGACGACCAATAAGGCGAATATCGTCCCGATGGAAATCGACAGAATTCTAAATAGCAGCGGCTGGCCTATGCCCTCCAGTTTCAGTAGTCCGGCGAAGACCGAATGGAAGAAGAAGGTCGCGCCGACAGCAAAGGCGAGAATCACTAAAAGCGAGATTATCTTGCCGGCGCGCACCTTCCAGTCGTCGAGGGCAAATGCGCCCCATAGCGCGCGCCATTTCCAGCCTATAGTCGTGCGCGGGAAGCGACTCATACCGCCGCCGGGCTGGTGAGGTCGATGAAGGCGTCTTCGAGCCGGCTGCGGTCGCGCTTAATTTCTTCCACTGTTCCGCAGGCGATCATTTTGCCTTGATGGATAATCCCGACCCGGTCGCACAACTCTTCAGCGTCGAGCAGGGTATGCGTCGAGAGCATCACCGCTCCGCTGTCGGCGCAGAACTCGCGCAAAATGCGTTTGACCAGTCTCATCCCCGCCGGATCCAATCCTACCATCGGTTCGTCGATTAAAATAATCTGCGGATTATGCAGGAATGCCGACGCCATCACAACGCGCTGCTTCATTCCGTGCGAGTATTCGGCGCAGCGCCGGTCGGCCCAAGTCCCGACTTGAAAGCGGTCGAACAGTTCGACGACGCGGGCGCCAACCGCCTGCCCGTTCATTTTATATAACCCGGCGCAGAAGTGCATAAACTCCCGTCCGGTCAGGCTGTCGTAGATATAGGGATTATCCGGAATGAAACCGATGAGCCGTTTGGCTTCCAAAGGCTGCTGTTGCAAGTCGAAGCCACCGATAGTTATGCTGCCGGCGGTCGGCTTGACCAGCCCGGCGGAAAGTTTCAGCGCTGTAGTTTTGCCGGCGCCGTTCGGGCCAAGACAGCCGAATAATTCTCCCTTAGCGATTTCAAGGTTTAGATCATCGACGGCGACGATTGCGCCATAAGTCTTGACCACATTGTGAAAGCCGACAGCCGACGGTTGTATAGGCGATGCCGTATCGGGTATAATTCTGATTCCAGTTAGGATTTAACATAGAAATATACATTTAATCAACATAAAAGTCAAATATCCGCCCGCGCAAAAAGGGAATTATGGTTTAACTTGATTTTAATCTACCGGCAGGCTTGACGATAAAAGCGACAATTCGTATATTTACTTGATTAGATTGTTGCTATGGTGAGTGTAGCTCAGCTTGGATAGAGCGCCAGGTTGTGGCCCTGGTGGCCGTGGGTTCAAATCCCATCACTCACCCAATTTGGAATTTGGAATTTGGAATTTGGAATTGTATTGCATTTGTGGATGAAAAATTATAAATTTAATCTTTAAAGCAAGTTTTACATTATATCCGAATCAGCATAATTCCAAATTCCAAATTCCAAATTCCAAATTCCAAATTTGCTCCGGCCTCATCGTTCAGTGGAAGGACACGAGATTTTCGATCTCGCAACGGGGGTTCAATTCCCCCTGAGGCTACACACAAGAAAGTCTGGCATCGCTGAAGATGTCAGCCTTTCGATTTTTCAAATTATAAACATTGCCGGTTTCAGCCGGTCGGCAACTAGCGTTATGTCAATTGTGCAATATCGCATATCATCCTTCACTTCGTTCAGGATCTCGTCTGGATAAGTAAGTCTTTAGGACGAGATCCTTCACTTCGTTCAGGATGACGACATCTTACGCTTGACAAGCACAAGCATTGCGCTTAAATTCAAACGCCAACCTAATCGTCATCGTATAAAATAACTGTATATCTATTTCACAATGTTCAATGTGGTGAACTATCTTGAAATTCATCCATCTTTTTATCTTGACATTAATTTGGCTCGTTTCAGAACCGTCTTTAGCAGCCGATATAAGCGGTTCGGTGCGTGATACGGACGACAATCCCATCGCCGGCGCGAATGTCGTCCTTGCAGGCGCCGACTACGGCGCTTCGACCGACCTGGACGGGCTGTTTAAAATCTTCGGCGTCCCAAATGGAAAATACACCTTAATAGTCTCGCACTTAGGCTATGTTTCGCAAAGTCAAACATTACAACTGCCGGGAAACATTGTTTCAGATCTTGTCTTTAAACTTGCTATTGACAGACTGGCGCTGAAAGACATCGAGGTGAAGATAAAGCGGCAGCGGGCGCAGATAAAGGTCGATACGCCGGTGCGGGTCGAAGTGATTACGGCTAACGAATTAGTCAAAGCCTCGTCGGACGGCAGCCTGTTGATGTCGCTAGGCGCGCGCACCGGCTTGAACACGCGTCCCTGCGCCGTGTGCGGCTCGGCGGGCGTAGGAATGCAGGGCCTCGACCCGTCCTACACCGAGGTCAATGTGAACGGCTTGCCAACACTGTCCGGACTTGGCTCGCTCTACGGGATGAGCGGCCTAACCGCGGCGGATGTATCTTCAGTTGAGTTAGTCAAGGGCAGTCAATCGAGCGAGTTCGGCGCTGGGGCGATAGCCGGGGCGGTCAATGTCAATATGCGCGAGCCGCAGGATAAATCAGCGCTCAATCTGCAACTCAGCGGCGGTGAGACTTTACAGCATTCGCTGTCCGGTGAATGGCAACATTCGGCTGGTGGAGTTCCGTTCAAAATTTCGCTCAACTATGCTGCCGAGCCGCGTCTTATCGACCGCAACAACGACCGTTTGACTGATACACCGCAATTCAGCCGGCTGGGTTTAAATCTCGCCGGCCGCCGTTCCAATGCGCTCGGACAGATAAACCTCGCGTCACGGCTTTACAGCGAGCGGCGCTTCGCCGGCGATGTCGCTTGGACGCAAGCCGACCGCGGCAGCGCGATGGTCTATGGCCGTGAAATTTTCTCCGACCGCAATGAAACATCGCTGAATTTTCAAAGTCCCAAGCAAACTTGGGGCTGGTGGTCTTTTGAGTCGGCTTATGTCCTGCATAAGCAAAACTCCTGGTATGGCGCTACCGAGTTCGACGCCGTGCAGCGCCGCGTTATGAGCCGGGTTTCAATCAATTGGAATATAAATCGCGCGCATACAATTCTTGGGCAGGGCTTTTATACATACAACGATTATGACGACAACCTTTCTTTGGGCGCGCCGACCGACCGGACCGACCGCGTGCCGGGCGCGATGGCTCAGCATATCTGGATTCCCAGCGAACGTTGGTCCACGAACTTGGGCTTGCGCGGCGAAGGATATCGGGGGGAAGGCGTCGTGCCGTTAATTCGCGGCGGCGTCAATATCAAATTGAATCCCGAATTCACCCTGCTCGCATCTTCCGGCAACGGCTATCGCCCGGTGACCATCTTCAGCCTTGACCGCGCCGTGCATGCCGGCTTCGACAATGTGCAAGTCCCGCAGTCCTTAAAACCTGAGCGCAGTCTTAACCATTCGCTGACGCTCAATTTTAAAACCGCCGACTTCAATAACGCGGTGCAGGTTGACTTAACCGCTTTTCATACATCCTTTGAGAATAAGGTCGCGCTGGCTTATGGCGACCACGCCGGAATGACCCGCTATTCCAACGCCGACGACGCTTATACTCAAGGTCTTGAATTGCAGGCGACTTGGAATAACATTCGCGACTGGACGGTGGATGTCGGCGGAAGTTGGAACGATGTGCAGTATAAGGACGCTGGAGGCTGGCACATCGACGAGATGCGCAATTACTGGACCGGCAGCCTGACGGCGCTTAAAAAGTGGCGCGAGCCGGCGATTTCGGCGGATGTCAACGCGCGGATTTACGGACCGCAGAAACTGCCTGCAAGCCGCCGCCGCACCGAATCCCCGGTGTTTTTTGTTGTCGATGCCGGAATAAGTAAACAGATTAAAGACCTGACATTAGCGTTCAGCATCAGCAACCTAACCGATTGGATCCAGCCGGACAATCCATTCGTCGTTGCAGCGGGCGGCGCCGGGCAGGTCATCGACTCGGCGATGATTTACGGTCCCCTCATCGGCCGGACTTTTCGGGCGAGTCTGAGTTATAATTTAGATTTAAATCAGAGAAGATAATTCGTCTGTTTATCTTGTGATGGCGGATTGAAATCCTTTATTTAAATGCTGATAATTCAAATAAACTTAATACAAAACCATACTAACAAGAGAGGTAATTGCAAAAGTGTTGGATTTATTAACTGATGGCAAGGCGGACGCCCTCGTCCGCCGCATTCTATGCTGGGTTTTCGGCGGACGAGGGCGTCCGCATTGCCATGGTTTGAGTTTTCTGGATTAATCATCACTTTTGCAATTAGCTCAAGAGATAAAAAATGCACAAATCAATAATCGCAGCGATTGCATTATCTTTCGTTTTAAGTGGCGTCATATATGCCCAACATAACCAGACGGCAGCCACTCCAAAGCCGATAGTTCAGGCTCTCGAAGCCGGCAATGTCTGGACGACGGAGGATGGAACGGCATATTTCACCTGTCCGGTAATGGGCAGCGAGGAGCGTGTCGCCGATGCGACATCCTATTCGGATGCGGAGAGCGTTCGATATTACCACTGCTACCCGGGTTGCCAGGCGCCGTTCCGCGCCGACCCGGACAAGTGGCTCAAAGACTTCGTCATTCCCGGCAATATCGCCTCGGTGGACAGCCTGGGTTATAAACAATTCCGCGATCCGGTCACCAAGCAAACCGCTTTGCTGGAAGAGAATACGCTGTCTTTCGACTATCAAGGTCGAATTTTCTTCTTCGCCAGCGATAGTGCGCGGAAGATGTTCAGCCAAGCGCCGGATAAATATGTAAAGCCTTAAGCGACCGCCAAACCGGCTTTGGAGCAATAGAGCGGGCGGCGATTGATAGCCGCGAGTTTGCGCTTAAGGTGTGCAAATCAAAGTTGAAGCGAAATCCAACGATGAGACTCGTAAATTGTCAAGACCTAACCAAAGACCGCGTGCAGTTTGGTCTAAATCTCCAATGCGGTTGTATGCTGCTGCCCTATAGACACTAATTTTTCTTATCGAAATTGGACAATATCTTCAGATAGTATTTTAAAAGGTTTAGCCAACTTGCGCGGTCCGCCTAAGAGCCAAAGGACAATTAAAAGTAAGGTTAACAGAATGACCATTACACGCGGGTAGCGAGTATATTGGTGCGGGTCGAAGAGGGTGATACGGCGAAAAGCAATGCGGTGTTTTTCAGCGCTGGGTGATGCGGAGCGAGGTTTGTATTCGAATCGGCGCGGTTGTCTTATCGGTAGCAGCGTCATTGTCAGACCGACTATAAATGCACCGGCAGCCCGCCGGTGAAGAGAACATACAATCCATTCGCCAGCGGAAAGATGGTCGAGCCGAATACCGACACACCGGTCAAACGACCGAGAATGATTAAACTTATTAAAACAAACGGGCCGGACATTTCGAAATATCCCCACCATTTTAGGCAGTGGTCGGGCAGCAGCCCGGCGACGACCTTCGAACCGTCCAGCGGCGGAACGGGCAACAGGTTGAAAAACGCCAACATCAGATTGATGAATACTGCCAGGGTCAACATTTTATACATTATACCGAACAAATCGATTAGACCATAGTTGAGCAGCGGCTTGATTATTACGGCTAAAATCGCCGCCAGTAAGATGTTTGCGCCGGGTCCGGCCAGTGAGACCCAGATCATATCGGTTTTCGGGGAACGCAGGTTATAAGGGTTGACCGGCACCGGCTTAGCCCAGCCGAAGTAGAACAGAAACAGCATTATAGCGCCGACAGGGTCGAGATGCGCAAGCGGATTGAGCGTCAGCCGGCCGGCGATTTTTGCCGTTGGGTCGCCTAATTTATAAGCCACCCAGCCATGCGCATATTCATGAAAGGTCAGCGCCGCCAATATCGGCGGAACGAGCAGTAAAATTGTCGCTAAATCGGGCAAGTAAGTTGAAAGTTAGAAAGTTTGAAAGTTATACATTACATCGGATGCAAATTCATATTTTCATAGGTGTTATGCTTCTACCTGCGCAGGCAGGGGTAAAATAACTCACAAGCGCGCGAGTCCTCATTTATCACAACATTTACGGTTTTGCTTTTCAATCTCCGGTCGGTTTGACGCCGGCGCCTTCGATCATCAAGACAACTGTGCGCTGCGGGGCGCGGGTGCGGTGCAGAATGCCTTTAGGCACCGTCAAGCCTTGTTTAGGCGCCAGTTCGACTGTCTGCTCCTCGAAATCGATGCACAATCGCCCTTCGATAACATAAAAGAATTCGTCTTCGTTATCGTGCTTGTGGAAGTGGAATTCGCCGCACAGAACACCCAGCCGGACGACACAATCGTTCACTTGCGTCAAAGTCTGGTTGAACCATTGCTCGGTGCATTGGGCGGCTTCCAAGCCGATGTCGATTGTTTCCAACGGCGGATATTCGACGCTTAAATTTATTGAATATGGTTGAACAGGCATTTAAGACAATGTAATGACAACGACAATAACAATGTTAATGACAATGCATTAGTCATTCAATTTCAAACTTATAATACTCCCGTGGCTTTGGCTTCGTTAACGACGCGCAAGGCGCGTTTGACGACCGGCGGGTCGATCATCTTCGAACCGAGCGCCACGACGCCGAGGCCTTTGGCTTGCGCTTCTTCGAAGGCTTGGACAATGCGCAGCGCTTTTTCTATTTCATTTTTATCCGAGGTAAAGGCTTGATGCACAACGGCAATCTGCCGCGGGTGGATGCAGCCTTTGCCGTCGAAGCCGAGCGCTTTGGCTTCCAATACCGACATCCGCAAACTTTCCATATCGTTCACATCTGAAAAGACCGTATCGATGGGTTGAATACCAGCCGCGCGTGCGGCATTCACAACCTGCGAACGCAGCCAGAACGATTCCTTCCCCTCTAAAGTCCGTTGCACGCCAATGTCGGCGGTGTAATCCTCCAAGCCTACAGCAAGAGCGACCACATTCGGTGACGCTGTCGCTATCTGATAAGCGTTTATCCCGCCCAAAGCCGATTCGACGATAGGCATCAGGAATAATTTGGAATTTGGAATTTGGAATTTGGAATTTTTTTCAACATCAGCATCAGCATCAGCATTAGTATTAATAATTCGTTGGATATATTCATCGACGGCGATGACTTGCGCGGCGGTCTCGACTTTGGGGATGAGGATGGTGTGGACATTGTGGGGGACGACCGCCTCGAGGTCGAGCATTCCGAGCGCGCCTTGGTTGATGCGCACCATCCGCTCGGCGCTATAGAAGTTCACCTGGCGCAGGGTGTTGCGGACGAGCAGCCGGGCGGCGTCCTTCTCGGTTGGCGCGACAGAATCTTCAAGGTCGAGGATGATGCCGTCGGGATTGTGCAGTCCGGCATTGACGAAGAATTTAGGCTCGTTGCCGGGCAGATAGAGCCGTGAACGGCGCATCCGGTCGCGGGTTATTCCGTAAAGGCAATAAGGCTTGAACGGCGGCAGATGCGCTGGGCGCTTCGGCGGCGGCGCATTTAGTTCAGCAGTCGAAGCAGCCGGATACAGCGCCCGGATGACGGCGCATTCGATGCGCGCCGCGACAGTCCAGGGCAGCGCGCCGGCGTCATCAATTTCGAGGCGGCCGTCGGATACGGCTAAATCGGTGAGAACCTGCAGCGCCTGGCGGCGCAGCGCTTCGCCATACATCGAAGCCACCTTGCTGGTTATGGCGATTTCGATACCGCCGGTCTGACGCGGCTCAAATTGAATAAAACAATCCGAGCGGACATCAGGACCTTTGCGGCCGGCTGAAGATAGAATTGGCATTATAATTTGTTATAGACTTGGGTTCATATCGTAGTTTTACGGCAGCGGACGATTAAAAAGAATGGCGCGATGCGCGAGTCTGCGACTTCCGGGTGATCGCGCGCGGTATTTTCGTCGGCGCAAGGTTCTTCAAACCGCTCAAGTATGAAGCCGGCTTCGATGAGCATATTCAGCCATTGGCTTAAGGTCTTGGTAAAATAGGGCGTTTTGAACGGTTTATATCGGGTTTTAAGTTCCTTTGGCGCGGCGCCGAAAGTCCACTCGTCGATATACTGCCGATTGTCGAAGTAATCTCTCACCGCCATCGCCACCCGTTTGCCGGTCTCATCGCTGATCCACTGGCGGTAAGGATGGTCGGTGAACGGATGCGAAATTGAGAATTGAAAAAAGGCGTCCGGTTTTAAGATGCGGTGGATTTCAGCAACTACCTGCTCTTGTTCCGGCATATCCATCAGGCTCATAAAAGCGACGACGAAATCGAATTGCCGGGCGGCAAAAGGCAGATAGTGCGCGCCGGCGTGTAGGTATCCGATTGCGAGCGGCTGGCGGCGCTCGGCTTCAACAGCATATCTGATGAAAGTCGGCGCGATGTCGAAGGCGGTCATTTTAGCGCCGCGCGCCGCGACTAGGCGCGTATTATGTCCATCGCCACAGCCAATGTCCAAGCCGCGCAAGCCATTAACATCCGGTAAAATGCGCATAAAAGCCGGCGTATTGAACAGGTCGCGGCAGACATCATAGCCGCGGCGCGACAGTTGCGTCCAGGCTTCGGCGTTCTCTTCCCAATAGCGTCCGGCTTCGGTGCTGCTCATCATCAGACTATTAGCGTTTAAGCACCAATGTTGACAATCTAAAGACTAAACTCATATTTACTGCAGACTCAAAACACTGTATCCCCCTCTTTTGCGAGGTAATGCGCCCAGAGCGGCAGGGCTTGCGCTTGGTCGGTAGGCGAATCGGGATGTGGCGTGCCTAAAATCAGCGCTTGCGAGAGATAATTCCCCATTTTGCGCGGTCTAAAATTCGATACAAATACGATCTTGCGTCCGACTAACGCTTCCTCGGAAACTAGGGCGAATTGTCCAACCGATACGAAAATGCCGAGAGGTCCGGCGTCGACTGTTATGAAGCGGCTCGGATAACGTGCGTTTTCAGCCAACGGGGCGCTGACGATGCGCCCGACGCGCATCTCCACCCGCTCAAAGTCTTCGAACAAGATGGTCGGTTTTAATTGGTCTGTTTTGTGCATAAAATTTCATTGCAATCTAAAGGCTATTCGAGAATGTTGTTTTCCGCTGTCAACCCGCTGTGGTTGACAGCGGAATATTGGCGTAGCCCGGCTTCTTGAAGCCGGGATTTGTTCGTTCAGTCAGATAGAGACACCTGCCTTATTAATGTTTAGCGGGTTTGGAAACCTTCTCTACGCGCCTAAAACCCAAAGCCTAAAGCCTAAAACCTAATAAAAAGTCTCCCTTTCGATGCGTCCCCAGCGGCGGGCAAGTTTATCGGCTGCAATATTCCACATAATAGCGAAAACAAGCCATATTATAGTCGAAGTCAATAGTCTGTTCCATAGTTCCGGTATGGAAGATGATTGCAGCGCTAATTTGACTGCATCGCCATAAACAGCCAGCCGCCAGAGGTCTATCCAGTAAGCGATGGGCGTCGATTTTCCGATGAGAGCCAACGGCGCCGGGATAATATCCAGCGGGATGACTGCGCCGGTTAAAAGAAACAACAAACCGGCAATGCCTTCCGCAAAGACCCAACCCATTCGGTCGATGAGCAGCATCAAACTTGCCAGCATCCAGCCCATTGCGCCCATTCCGAACAAGGCGATGAGGAGGCTGGTTAGCAACATCTCCCAGTCGATTCCAGCACGGTTGAATGGTAGATTGAAGAAGACCCGGCCGGCGATAA
>Ga0194111_10004414_pt1 | contig 16346 bp, 14 predicted proteins | sample TA2KigC300mmetaG_FD_146194 | JGI IMG/M metagenome (GOLD analysis project Ga0194111, IMG submission 146194) | Freshwater microbial communities from Lake Tanganyika, Tanzania - TA2015033 Kigoma Deep Cast 300m | ecosystem: Environmental > Aquatic > Freshwater > Lake | place: Tanzania: Lake... | reverse complement strand
ATTCGCCATCGGGTTGCCTCCTGATGAAACGGGTGATTGGGATACACCGTTTTTACCAGAGGCAGCCCGATTGTCAAAACTTAGCCCACCAATATCTTGAGCATATCACGGCTCGGGGAACCGTCCCACAGAATTCGAACCGCTTCGAGCACGCTCAGCATGATCCCCCAACCTTCTACCGACAACAAGTAGACGGCGTACCATTGGAAACTGTCGCTCGCACCGGCATACTGTGACTGAGACTCGGATGCCATACCCAGCCCGCGGAGGAATCCGCCAGGATCGACAATCGAATACGGATTCACCGCTGCGAAAGCCAGCGCGCCTGCTAGTAGCGCAAAGTAGAACTCACGTTGCTTGACACCCTTCCATCCGTACAGCATAAAGTGCGCGACCACGAATGAAATGCCGACAATCCCAACATTGTACTTGCCGGAAAACGCCAACCCTATTCCAATGCCGGCTATCACATAGGCCCGGATGCTACGGTCGTCGTTTAGCGCGTCTATCCACAAGAACGCCAAAAGCAGAAAAAACACGCCGTACATATCTAAACTGATCATCTGGCTATGCAACACACCTGCCGGCGATACTGCAAAAAACAACGCGGCGATCAGCCCAACGGTCTTCCGCCGCGAGAACTGGCGTCCAAGCAAGTATACGAGAACGACTGCGCCCGTACCCATCAGAACAGTCAACCCTCGCGAAACCAAAAACATTTCCGGCGCAGCCAGTTTGCCAACGCCAATAGTGACAACTTCGGGCAATGGAATGTCCAGTGGGGTATCAAACCGCCCCGCCAATCGTCCCACTAAGAAATAGAACAGGAGCACGAACGTGTTGAGGTAGAACATCAGATGCGGATAACCGAGCCAATGCGGATCAAGGTCTCCTGTCCTGAGCATATTCAACGAGACAGCAATCCGAGTCGGCTCGTCAGCAACATACGTGTACGGCAACCCAAAGCCGATCCCCCACAGCCGTAGCCCCAGACCCAGCACCACGATCGCGAAAAGCGGCCAATTCACGCAGGCAAGCCGATTCATTAGTCGGGTTTGCATATTGCCAACCAATTGATGCACTCTTTCAATTCGTCTTCCACCATCCGAAAATCGTCTATCGTGAATCGCGTGACATCCAAAGCACCATCACGTTTGGTGCGACGGCTCTGGTTGCGCGCGCGTTGCGCTTTGAGCCATTCGTACACCCTTTGCGGCAGTAGAATTTGCGCCAGCATCTTGGGATACGCCACCAGCGGATTTTGTCGCACGCGCCGTTTTTCGATTTCCAAGATCGCCGGCGTTGCCGTGAGACCGCACAACTCGACGCGCGGAAAGACCGCGCCGAGAACGCGCGTGAAACCGCGCGCGTCGTACTCGCGCAAGTGAAACCGATTCCAGGGTTTTTGGAACGGCAACAAACGCAACACGCGATTCGGCGTGGAGACGAGAGCGATCCCTGTACCAACGCTGACGCGTTTGATCTCCTCCAAATATCTTTGCACATTCGGAATATGCTCGATCACTTCGAACGAAACAGCCATCCCGAAACTCGCCGCGCGAAAGGGCAACGCTTGCGCGTCGCAAAGGACGAACGCGAGGTTCGCGCGCGTGTATTTTTGCCGCGCGCGCATCAGCGTCTCCACATCGCGATCTGCCGCAACCACCCAGTGCGCGGTGTGCGCGAGCGCGTCGCTGCCGTACCCTTCGCCACACCCCAAATCGAGCACGCGTTTGCGCGTCACATAGCGCGACGCGAATCGGTACAATGCCAGGTGTTTCAGATACACCAGATAATCTTCGACGGATTGCGTACTATACCTTGGCAAAGCGCGTTCGCGCGCGTCGGAAATCATCGCTCCCCTGATAGAATCGCGCGCCCTACCGCGCGTCCACGTAGTTTATCGAACAAATAAAACCCCAACACGACGGCAAACAACCCATACGAAAGCACAATCATCTGCGCCGATCCATACGCGCCGACGATTTCGCGCGCATCGGGCAATCCGTAGCGCGTGAATCCGGTCCGCGTCGAGAGCGCGTACACCGCCGCCACCCACGCGCTCAAGCCCCAGACGGCAATCAATCGCCCGCGACTCGACCAGTTCACAATGAGCAAAAAATGCAAGACGACGATCGAAAGATGCACAGGATCCATATCGGGCGTCCACAAAATTCCGACCATCACCGATAACGCGATCGTCTCGAAAATGTCAATCCGCTTGAACCAAAAGAGCGCGTAGATCGCCCCGAGCGATACAACAAGCAGAACCAACAACAGGTTCTTGTCGAACCAGCCGAACGCGTCCAACAGCACCGCGGGCGCCGTATGCATCGGCGTCGCGGTGCGTCCCGCGCGAAATTGGTACACGTACAGCCAATCGGGCAGCCAAGGCAGATGCGCGAGCGCGACGACCGCGCCGAAGAGCGCGCCGCGCTTGACGAACGCGCGCCAATCGCGCGAAACGAACAGCAAGAGCGGCGCGATATAAAACGCGCTCAGCCACTTGAACGACGCCAACAATGCCGCAATGATAATTAGCAACGTTGAACGTGAAATCTGAAACGTGAAACGCGAAACGTGAAATGTATTACGTGGCGCATCGCGCGTGAGCAAATAGAAAATCAAAAACGTCAGCGTCAGCAGAATCGTTTTATCTTGCGGCACCAGCACCAAGTTGTAGAGCGTCAGCGGACCGAGCACGTAGAAAATCTGGAACGGCAACTTGATCGGCGATGCTCTGAACAACGCGCCGAGCAAAACGATGTTGAACGCGTCGAACAGCGCGAACAGAACCTGGAGCGCGCGCGGATCGTTCCACACAGCGACCGTCGCCACGTACAGCGCGAGTTCCAGCGGCGCCATATCCGCGCGAAACTCGCCCGACTGTCCGCTTGCCCACAACGCGTACGGGTTTTCGCCGCGTAACGCGGCTTGCGCGGGCCAATAGTAATTCCGCAAGTCCACGCGGTTATAAAAGAATTCTACCTTGGATTCGAGCGGTCCTGGAAAAATCAGGAACAATCGCAGGACGAGACCCGCCAACACCAAAAGTTTAGTCGCTTTGTTCAAGCAATCAACCTCGCCGAATAAAAAAAGTCGGAAGGATGAAAAATCGCTCCTCTTGCATCTTTTGCTCTATATCCTTCATCCGTCCGCCTTCATCCTTTCTTCAACACTGCCTTGACGCCACCTACCGCGATCTCTTGCGCGATCGGAACGAACACCAACGGTGCCAGCACGCTCAACCACAGGAACAACACGAACGTACCCAATGTAAACTCACGCCGCGCACGCGCCAACACCGCCTGCAGATTCCCGATGCGCGACGGATGTCGGAATGCTGCGAACAACCCAACCATCACGCGCGTGCCGGGATGCGTCAAGAATGGACGCACGCGCCAGTACGCCAAGGTAAAACCGGCGCGCCGCGCCACGCGCCGGAATCCAAAAATCGTCAGGCGATTCAGCGTAGCGAAAACAGCGTACGCGTCGCGCGGTGTCAGAATGCCAATTTGCCGATCGAGCGAAAGCAATTTGCGCTCAACTAGCGCGCGCGGCAGAAGATGAAACCAGGGAATCAAAACGTAATCGTCAATGTGTCCTGAGAGCGGACCGTAAAACGGCGGAAAGACCACAAAGACGATGCCCTGACGCCGCAAAACGCGATGACACTCACTCAACAACGCGTACGGATCCGCGACATGTTCGATCACGCTATCCAGCAAGATCGCGTCGAACGAGTCAGCCGAGAACGGCAGACGCGCGCCATTGCCCACCAGAAAATTCATTGCCACACCGACGCGTTGTGCCGCGCCTAGCCCGACCTGTACTGCCGCCACGTCCACATCAAGCGACACGACACGCATTCCTGCTTGCGCGTACGCGATTCCTTTGCCGCCGCGCCCTGCGCCGATTTCCAAGACACGCGCGCACGACACATCGAAAAAGCCCGCCAGAAACGGCAACGCGCGACGCGCTTCCTGCTGCTGATATTCGATGTACGCGTCGTGCGAATCCAGCCGCGCGTCAAGCGCATCCACATAATCACTTGCTATCACTGATTCGATCGTGCTTGGAATCTCCGTTGACCGGTCAGACATGCGATGACTCTAAAAGCAAAATCGCTGTTTGCGCGAAAAAGTTGGGCGCAAGATCAGCCAGCTTGCCCAACTTGCCGAGGTACGCGCGCTGCCGAATCGTCAAATCGAATGTGCGTGCGAGCGCGCAAAAATCGGCGATCGACAATTGATGAATATGCCCGGTGTCGTACCAACGATAGCCGAACAAGCCCCAACGCGGCATCCGCCCGAACAACAACAGTTCGAGCCGATTGATGAAAAACGCAAAGTTGGGAAACGAAATGATTTGATAGCGCGCGATGCGTCGCATCTCGCGCAGAGTCACTTCGGGGTACATCACCATTTGCAACGTAACGTTACAAATCGCGTAATCGAACGACCGATCCGCCACATCAGTCAGCGCGACGTCAATGCGTCCCTGCCGCACGTCCAACCCTTTTTGGCGGCACGCCGCCACGCCGCTCGGCGCGAGCTCGATGCCGAATCCGGCAACCTCTTTGCGCTCTTTCAACAACAGCAAAAGCGATCCGTTGCCGCAACCCAAATCAATCACGCGCGCGCGCGGCGTGATCCAGCGTTCGATGCGCGGATATTCGGGACGCGCGCTGCGCGTTTCGCTCCAGACGTATTCGCGATTATCGCTGCCGCTCATCCGCCACCTTTGCCTGTATCTCCTGATACACGCGTTCCATCCCCTGCACCATCGCCGCGATACTAAACCGCGCCTTGATTTTTTCGCGCGCGCACTCGCCCATTGAGCGCGCCAACGCAGGATCGTTCAACACGCGCAGCGTTTCGCGCGCCAGCGCGGCGTTGTCGCCGCGCGGAATCAGAATGCCGTCGCACAGCGTCGCGCGATCAACCAAGGTTGAATTCGCGCCCACGTCGGAAACGATGACGGGCTTGGCGCAGGACATCGCTTCGGCAATCGTCAAGTCGTAGCCGTCGGTGCGCAGCGTGGGATTGACGAACACATCGCACAGGTTGAAATAGCGCGCACACTCGGCGAGCGGTTGCGTGCCAACGAAACGCACGTGTTCCGCGACGCCGAGATCGCGCGCCAATTTTTCGAGCGCGGCGCGGTAATCGCCATCACCGACGACGATCAGCACGGCACGGATTTCTTCCGCGATCTGCGGCATCATCGCAATCGCGTTTTGCACGCCCTTGTCTTTTTGCAAACGCGCCAGCGCGAGAATTATTTTTTCATCGTCGCTAATTTGCAACCGAGTGCGTAGAGTCTGGAGCTTGGAGATTGATGGCGCGAAAAGATCGGCGTTGATACCGTTGTACACCTTGCGGATTTGCGTGTCGTCCAAATGATAATAGCTCTTGTACTTGCCCACATCGGCATCGCTTGTCGCAATCACGACGTCGGAGCCGCGAATGAATTGCAGATCGCGCGTGACGTAATTGTAAATCATTTTCGCCGCCACCGCGCCGAAACGCGCAACACCCAACGGATTCGTCCACGCCAAGTCCGTATGCCAACTCGTCGTCAGCACATCGAAATGCGTGCCGTGCAACGACGTGATCATCGGCAAGTGATACTTGCGATGCAAACGATCTTTGAACGCGCCGTATGCGCCAATGCTCTGGCTGTGCAAAATGTCGAAAGGAGTCTGCGCGTGCAATTCTTCAAACTTGCGCGCCGACGCTGACCAGAACGCGTTCGAGTATCGCCCAACCGTCGTGCCTTTCAAGAAATAAATTTCGACTCCCTCAACGAGTTCGCTTTCTTTTCCATCGGCGCGCCCGCTCGTGATGACGCTGACGCGATGACCGCGCTGAACCAGCCCCACGCTCAACGTCTGGACGTGATCTTGCATCCCGCCCGCCGAATGAATCGGCAAGATACGCGAGAACATACAAATCTTCATTCGCGCCCCTCCCGCCGCAACAAACCCAACGCCCAACGCAACACCATTCGACTTTCTGGCACGCGCCACGCGAGCGCGAGCCCGAAATAAATCACCCCACCGATCCCGGCAAAGATCACACCGCCGATTCGCCCCAGTCCAGTGGTCACATCCATTTGCAGCGCGTCGAAACCGATCGTCACCACCAACGTCCCACCCAACGCGATCGCGCCACAGCGCAAAAGATAACCGCCCAACTCGGCGATCTGAACATTCGGCAGACGCCGCGCCAACAAAACCACCAACACAACCATTCCCAGGATCGTACTGATAGACGCGGAAAGCGCGATGCCCGCATGCAACAATGGTTGCATCAAAATCAAATTCAACGCGATGTGCAACAGCATCGCCGCCGCGCCGACGACGAACGGCGTGACGCTATCCGACAGCGCGTAGAACGCGCGCTGCACAATCCCCAGCACGGCAAGCGCGATCAAACCGATCGCATACATTCCCAACGCGCTCGCCGTCATTCCCACCGCGGCCGCATCGAACTTGCCGCGCCCCAGAATCAAACCGATCGTCGGCGCGGCGAAGACGATGAGCAACAACGTCAGCGGCGCAAGCACAAAGATCAACATCCGCGTCGTGCGCGTGACCGCTTGCCCCGTCCCCGCCAAATCATTCACCGCAACCGAACGACTCAAACTGGGAAACACGCCGATGCCCAAACTCGTCCCCAGCATATAAAACAAACCCAGGATCGCATCGGCATAGTACAACGCGCTCACACTTCCCGTCGGCAACGTCGTCGCCATCGCCTTGTCAACGACGAGGTTGATTTGCGCGATGACGGACAGCGCGGCAATCGGAACGAACGCGCGCCACACTTCGGGCAGCGCGGGGTGACGCCAATCCAGAACGAAAAAATAGTGCGGACGTTCGCGCTGCAGTTCGATGAACTGAAGCGCGACCTGCAAGCCAACGCCGATGAGAAAACCCCACGCCACCGCGTAGATGCCCATACTCGGCGCAAGAACGATCACGGCGACGATGATGCCCACATTGAGCGCGAGAAAAATCAGCGCAGGCGCCACAAACCGATCGAGCGCGTTGAGAATGACCAGAAGCATATTCAACAGCGCGCCCAGCGCCAGGGTCGGCATCGTAATCACCAAGAGACGCGCCGCCGTTTGCTGAACGGGTTCGGCAAAGCCCCCGCCCACCAACGCGATGACCGGCGCGGACAACGCCATCACCACAATCGTCAAGCCGCCCGTGACCAGCAACAAGATGTTCGTCACCACGCTCGCCGCGCGCCAAAACCCGGCGCGATCGCCTTGCGCGAGATAACGCGACAGCGTGGGCATCATCGCGGCGACGATCGTGCCGCCCGCGATGACATTGTTGATGATCGTCGGCACGGTCAGCGCGATCAAGTACGCGTCCAGGTCAGCCGAAAGCCCGAACTGCGCGCTCACCAACATCTCGCGCGCGAGCCCGCTCAACTTGCCCACCGCAAAACCAATCGCCGTGATCGCGGCAAACGCGGCAACCCGCCGCATTCGGATTTCACTCTTGGGCGCGCGCATCGTTTGCAAACACCATCCCGATCAATACGCCCAGCAACAAGCCGTTCTGATCGGTGGTCAACGCGGACACCGTGAGATTGCCGCACCACAGCGCGACGATTGCCGCCAGCACGCCAACCTCGCGCGTCGAATCACGCGCGCGCCGAAACGCGCGCGCCAAAATCGCGCCGATGAACCACGCCAAGAACGCAAAACCGACGATGCCCGTCTCGACCAGCGTAGCCACGTACGCGCTCTCGGGCGAATTGGTGTTGGCGATGAACGCGCCGCCGCGCAAACTCTGGGTCGGCGCGATCAGTTGCCCCGCGTTGTTCAAGCCGAATCCAAAGAGCGGACGCTGCGGCAGCGCGGCGAAAAGTTGCCCCCAGATTTCCAAACGCCCCGTCTCGTACGATTCGCCCGTTTCGCGTTGCAACAAAAACGCGCCGCGCTGAACGAGCGGCTCGAAGAAAATCGCGCCGAGCAGCAACAGCGCGCCAAGCCCAATCATCGCGACAAGTGACACTTGCACAGCGCGGAGCCGCGCGCCATACACCCACACCCAGACCGCGCCGGCACCCGCCAACGCAATCAACCCTGATCCTTTGAGCGTTTGCAACAGCGCCAAGCCGATGAGCGCGAGGGCGAGAACGTAAAACGCGAAACGTGAAACGTGAAGCGTGTTGCGTATTGCGTATTCCGTGCTGCGGTCGGCGGTCAACAAAGCGATACCAAGCCCCGCAATCGCCGCGAGAAAAATCGCGTAATCAATTCCGTTGATGAACGTGCCAAACGGCAAGACGCGATTTCCCAACACCCAGTTGAACGAAAAATCAGTCAGGCGTTCCCGCACCAAGTTGGGTTGATACAACCACTGACTCGCCCCACCTTGTAGTAATTCGGCGATTTGATCGGGGGTGAACCACGTTTGAACCCATCCCAGCATCGCTTCTGCCACGCCGACGATCACCAACACTATGGGCAAACGCGCGCGCCACTGCCCGCGCGTCGTCTCGCCGACGACGAATGCCGCCGCGAAAATCCGCAGCCAATCGTAAATGCCCTTGAGCGCGGCATACCGATTCGCCGCACCGAACGCGGCAAGCGTCGCGGCGATCACAAACAGCGCGGCGGGGATCGCCCACGCGAACGACCGCCCACCGCTGATGGCAGATGGCTGGCGGCTGACGGCTAGTCGAGTCACGAGAACACGCAACGCCGCGGCGGCAACAAACACCAGCGCGCCGCGCAGATAAAACGATTCGGTCAGCGGAAAATAAAATTGAAGCGGAATCAAAACGACGAGCGCGACACCCAGCCACGCGCGCGGCAAAATGAATGCCAGCGCGCCGAACAACGCAATGATGAACAGCGCGATGACCAAGCCGCCCGATGCTGCCGCGGCAACCACGCCCCACGCCATCGCCGCGCACGCGCACACGAGAACGACGACCCGTTCGCGCGTCGCGTCGTCTATCGCGTGGGTAGACACGGGCGCACTCATCGCGCGTTCAACGCCTCCAACGCGCGTTGCATCTGACGCAACTGATCTTCGCGCGTTTCGTAACGCATCGCCAAAACCAAATCCGCCTTGGCATCTTCCCGCCGATTCTGCCGCGCGTAAAACTGGGCGCGCGCGAACAGCAACGCAGGATTGTTGCGCGCCTGCGCCAAACCCTGCGCGAACCACGCCTCCGCCGCTTGAAAATCGCGCTCCGCTTCGGCGATCTCCGCCAGCGTGATGTACGCGGCGACATACCAGGGCGCAACCGCCAACGACTCGCGCAACAATTCGACGGCGCGCGCGCGCGCGGCGGGTTGCGTGGCAAGCAAGACGCGCGCGGCGTCGGTGCGCGGGCGCGCGTCGCGCGGCGCGATCCGCATTGCCTCATCAAAGCGCGCGAGCGCGGCGGCAAACTCGCCGCGCGCGGCAAGAATTTCGCCTTGCCGCGCTAGAATCGTTGCCAGCAATTCGGGATCGCGCGTCAACTCTGCCGCGCGTTCAAGTTCGCGCAACGCCGCATCCGCGTCCACGTACCCCAACGCATCGCCGAGGGCGTAGCGCGCGTCGGCATCGTCGGGTTGCGTGCCAACCGCCAAGCGCGCAAAATCGGCGGCTTTTGTCCACTGATGCTGGAAACTAGCGCGCCGTGCGCGATTCAGAAAATACTCGAACGCGCCAGCCGCACGCCAGCGCGCGAACGCGGCAGCTGCGTTGCCTGCGCTCCACTCGGCATAGCCCCAAATGAACTGCGCGATGAAATCGTCGCGCAGAGTATCGCCGGTGGCGCGCAACGTTTCGACGGCGCGCGGCGCGTTGTCACGCGCGAGCCAGGAACGCGCGCGCGCGAACGCGGTGAGCGCATCGCGCGACCACGCCTCGGCGCGCGCGAGTTGCGCGTCGGCGTCGTTCAGCGCGGCAAGACGCGCGGGGGTATCGTTTGCGGCAGCGGCGCGCGCGAGCCGCGCGTTCGCTTGGTTGCGATACCACGCGCTCGCGGCGGCGGGAAAAACGAGCGCGGCGATGAGGACGATGGACGAAAGACCGATGACGAAGGACCAACGACGAAGGACGGAGGACGAAGGACGAAAGAAGGACTGTTTCATCGGCGGGCAAGGAGTTCGAGCGTGAACGCGCCGAGCAATCCGATCAGCCCGCCGAACGCCGCGGCGATCAAGACATTCGGCGCGAGTTGGGGCGCGCTGGGAACAGTGGGAATCGGCGCGGCGATCAGCGTTGGACGATACACGGTGGTCGCGAGAATCGCCATCCGTTCGTGCGCGCGCGCGAAATCGAGGTAGACCGACTCGGCGATATCGCGTTCGCGCAAGCGTTGCTGGAATTCCAGAATCTTGGCGCGCGGCAAATTGGACGGCACATCGGGCGCGGCAGGATCGTATACAAAATTATTGTCGCGCGCGAACGCGGCGAGCGCGTTCTCCGCATCGTCCAAGCGTTGGCGCGCGGCGGTCACCTCTTCCCCCATCGGCTGGAGCAGTTGCTGGATGCGCGCGATGCCCGCGCGCGCGTACGCGTTCGCGGCGTCGGCAACTTGCGCGGGATCGTCGCCGCGCGCGCGGATGTAAAGTAGCGCGCGGTCATTGCCGTCCGACGCGAGTGTGATGGCGGCTGGCGGTTTCGCCGCGCTGACCACGTCCGCGCCCCTGAGGATCGCCAGATAGTACGTCGGCGTGTACGCAATCGGCAAGCGCCGCGGATCGTCTACCATCAAATAGTACGGCGGCAACAGATTCGAGAGCGAAACCGCAACGGTGGAAGGCGCGAGCGCGATGGTCGCCGTCGCTTCGTACGTCGGCTTGAGCGCGAAGGTGACGAGCGCAGCCGCCAGCATCGCGAGGAGCGGCATCGCGATGACGATCCGCCAACGGCGGATCAACACGTCGAAAGATCTTCGCAGATCGTTTTCCATTTCGACTTTACGGGCACACCTGGAATCCGGCGGCGGGACCACCCGAGCCGTCGGGTTTCACAAATTCGGTTTCCTGGCGGCTGCCGGGATCGATCGAAAAGACGCGCGCGAAAAACGGGATGCAATCGCCGGGACCGGTGACGCGCCAATTTTCGGCGGAGGTGTGATCGGACAAGCCGACCGGGATCGTGATGTCCAGCGGCGCGGTATCGCCGAAGGAATTACGTTTGTCGGGTTCGAAGACGCGGACGCGCCAGCGGATCGTTTGCGGATTCGGCGTGGTGTTCAAGAACGTGACGACGAACTTGACGAACGCGCCGCGTTTTGGATCTTTCGGCTCGACGCGAATCGCGGTGGCGTACACGCCCGGCGGCGCGGTGATCGTCGTGGGTGAAGCGGGCGGGCGCGTAGGCACACGCGTGGCAGTGGGTTGCGGCGCGCCGGGCTGAGTGGCGACGGGTTGTGGCAAAGTGGGACTGGGCGCGCCCAGCGGCGGTTGAACGACCTGGGTCGGGATCGGCGTGGGCAATTGCGCGAACGACGGCGCGACGATGATGGTGACGAGCGCCGGCTCGCTTGCCGCGCCGGAGGCGTTGAACGCGCGGACGCTGAGCGTGTGTGTGCCGGGCGTCGCTTTCCAGCGCTGAATCACCGTGAACGCCGTTTGCCCCTTGGGAATCGGCGGGACATCGGTCGCGACGGTCGCGCCATCTACGGCGAGTTCGACGCGCGCAACGCCGGAGGAATCGTTGCTCACAGATTGGACCTGGATTTCCTCGCCTTCGTTGAACTGCGCGTTGCTGACCGGCGCGAGAATCGTCACGTTCGGCTTGGGCGCGGGACCCAAGCCAAAGGTGCTGAGATCGCATGCCAGCACGCCGAGACTCGTGATGACAAAAAACAAAACGATGGCGCGAATGAATCGCGAATGCATAAGCGGCTCCTCACAATACGACCGCCGACCACAGACCGCCGACCGTCGTGAATTCTGCTGATGATAATAGCATACATCGGCAAGGCGAGCAAGTTATGGACATTGCTTTTTTGCGTGAATCACCGAATCGGAATATAATGAGGGTGTACGCGTAATGGGATGTGCCGCACCCACATCTGATCGAACGCTCGAGCACAAGGAGGGAAGAGGCATTAACATTTGCCTGCTCATTTCTTTGGCTTGGGCTTTTTTTGTTGCGCGTTGGAAATTGGAGATTAGAGATTGGAGATTAGAGAAATGGACAAGTCTGTAACTTTGCCTCAGCCCTCATCGCTGTTCGATCCGTCGCACGACGTTTATCGCTACGAACCGCGCGCGCTGGACGCGATTTTCAAACCGAAGAATGTCGCGGTGATCGGCGCGACCGAATCGCCCGGCACGGTCGGGCGGACGGTGTTGTGGAATTTGATCAGCAATCCGTTCGGCGGCACGGTCTTCCCGGTCAATCCAAAACGCCCCGGCGTCTTGGGCATCAAAGCATACACCACGATCAAAGAGGTGCCGGAAAAAGTTGACCTCGCCGTCGTCGTCACGCCGCCGCCGTCCGTCCCCGGAATCATCAAAGATTGCGTTGACCTGGGTATCCCCGGCGCGATCATCATTTCGGCGGGATTCAAAGAGATCGGCGCGGAAGGCGCGGCGCTGGAACAGAAAATTCTACAAATCGCGCAAGCGGGTAGTCTCCGCATCATCGGACCGAACTGTCTGGGTGTGATGAGTTCGATCAGCGGATTGAACGCGACGTTCGCGGCAGGAATGGCGCGCTCTGGTAATGTCGGTTTTATCAGCCAAAGCGGTGCGCTCTGCACCGCCGTGCTCGACTGGAGTTTCCAGGAGAACGTCGGCTTTTCGCATTTCGTTTCCATCGGCTCGATGCTCGACGTGGATTGGGGCGATCTGATTTATTATCTCGGCGACGATCCGCACACGTCAAGCATCGTGATTTATATGGAATCAATCGGCAACGCGCGCTCGTTCCTTTCCGCCGCGCGCGAAGTCGCGCAGATCAAACCGATCATCATCATCAAACCCGGACGCACCGAAGGCGCGGCAAAAGCCGCGGCGTCGCACACTGGTTCGCTGACTGGCAGCGACGACGTACTCGATGCCGCGTTCAGACGCTCCGGCGTTTTGCGCGTGGACAGCATCGGCGATCTGTTCGCGATCGCAGAAGTGTTGGCGAAGCAACCGCGTCCCCAGGGTCCGCGCTTGACGATTGTGACGAACGCCGGCGGACCCGGCGTCATCGCGACTGACGCGCTGTTGACGAGCGGCGGCGAGTTGACGCCCATTTCCGACGAGGCGATGAATGCGTTCAACGAATTTTTGCCGTCGGTGTGGAGTCACAACAATCCCGTAGACATCATCGGCGATGCGACGCCGGAGCGGTACGCCAAAGCGTTGGAAACCGCGGCAAACGATCCCAACAGCGATGGGATGCTCGTCATTCTCACGCCGCAAGCGATGACCGATCCGACCCAGATCGCGGAAAAACTAAAACCGTATGCGACGAGCACCGGCAAGCCCGTGCTCGCCAGTTGGATGGGCGGCAAAGAAGTGGCGGCAGGCATTTCGATTCTCAACCACGCGCACATTCCCAGCTTCGAATATCCGGACGACGCGGTGCGAATGTTCAGTTATATGTGGCAGTACTCGCAGAACTTGAAGACGTTGTACGAAACGCCAACGCTACCGCCGCATTTCAAGAGCAATGGAACCGTTTCGTCGTTCGATCAAAGCGAACAAATCATCAACCAGGTGCGCGCGTCCGGGCGCACGATTCTCACCGAATTCGAATCGAAGCAATTGCTCGCGGCGTATCACATCCCGATCGTCGAAACGCGCATCGCGACGAGCGAAGCAGACGCGGTCAAACACGCCAGCGAAATCGGTTATCCCGTCGTGCTGAAACTGTACTCAGAAACGATCACGCACAAGACTGACGTGGGCGGCGTGATGTTGAACTTGAAAGACGCGGACGCGGTCAAGAGCGCGTTCAACACGATCAAGAAATCGGTGGGCGAAAAAGTGGGCGCGAAGCATTTCCAGGGCGTCACCGTGCAAGCGATGATCAAACTCGACGGGTACGAACTGATCCTAGGAAGCAGTGTCGATCCGCAATTCGGTCCTGTTCTGCTCTTTGGCTTGGGCGGGCAACTGGTCGAAGTGTTCAAGGATAGCGCGCTCGGCTTGCCGCCGCTCAGTTCCACGCTCGCGCGGCGAATGATCGAGCAGACGAAAATCTACAAGGCGCTCAAAGGCGTGCGCGGGCGCAAACCGGTCGATCTTGCCGCGCTCGAAACGATTATGGTGCAGTTCAGCCAACTCGTCGCCGAGCAAAAATGGATCAAGGAAATTGACATCAACCCCTTGCTTGCGTCGCCGGACCATTTGATCGCGCTCGACGCGCGCGTCGTCGCCTACGATCAAAACACGCCGGAAGAAAAATTGCCGCATCTTTCGATCCGACCGTACCCATCGCAGTACATCAAAACCGTCCACGGCAAAGACGGCACGCCGATCAACCTGCGTCCGATTCGTCCGGAAGATGAACCCGCCATCAGCAAATTCCACGAGACGCTGTCGGATCGCAGTGTGTATCTGCGCTATTTCGGCCCGCTGGTGCTGTCCGAACGCGTCACGCACGAACGGCTCGCGCGCGTCTGCTTTGCCGATTACAATCGTGAAATTCCCATCGTCGCCGAACACGCGGGCGAGGTCATCGCGGTCGGACGGCTCAGCCGCCTGCACGAATCCACGACCGCGCGCTTGACGATGCTCGTCAGCGACCGTTTCCAAGGTCAAGGCATCGGGCATTTGATGGTGCAACATCTCCTTGACATCGGGCACGCGGAAAAACTGACGCGCGTGATCGCGCATATTCTTGCCGATAACGTGCCGATGCAAAAGTTGTGCGAAAAGTACGGCTTTCGCATCAATCCGCTGGAAAAGGGAATTGTCAAAGCGGAGATCAACCTGCAGCAATGACAAATGAATGACAAATGACAAATGAACAAATGATGCTGATGCAAAGTTTTTGTCATTTGCTCATTTGCTCATTTGTCATTGATCATTGGATTACAATGGCGTATCGTATTACCGCTGACTGTGACAGTTGCGGCATTTGCATCAATAAATGTCCCAACAGCGCGATCTACGTGACGGATGCAAATCTGTACGCGATCGATCCGGCGCGTTGTTGCGAGTGCATTGATTTGGCGCGGCGCGGTTGTTATTTGATCTGTCACGTCAACGCGATCCAACTCGATCCGGCGCGGCGCGAGACGCCGGACGCGTTGTGGGCAAAGCGACGCGCGCGAATTTGCCAAGATCAGCCAATCGTGCTAGAATAGCGCACGCTGAAGACGGTCCGCTAGCTCAATTGGCAGAGCACCTGACTCTTGAGACTAGGAGCCCCTTGTAGAAATACAAGGGTGAAAAATCTGGCTGTATGCTGGAAAGCCCTAAAGCCAACAGTACCGCTTGTGCGGTGACAATCTGTTGGATTGGGTCATCAGCAGGAAACTTGACAAACGATGGGCACAGCCAAGGAACATCCAAAGCGCAAAGGCACAATCGGCGAGGGGATCGTCGTACTCGAACTTCTTCGGGCAGGCATACCTGTTTTTCAAGAGTTCGGTGATCTGAGCCGAGTTGACTTGATCGCGCTGATAGATAACCATCCTATCAAGATTCAAGTCAAGACAACAACATCCCAAAACGGTACAGCGGTGCTTAACCTGAGAAAAATGACGCTGAACCCAAAGTACAACTACACTTATCAAGCCGGTGATGTTGATGTTTTTGCGCTAGTGGTAGAAGACAGGCACCAAGTCTTTTACATCAAAGCAGTTGATGCCCTCAAGAACAAGGGAACTCTCTCGATCCGACTAGAGCGCGCCAAGAATAATCAGCACGCACTAGTTAAATTTGGAGAGGACTTTACACTGTCAAGACTCCTCAGAGACTATACGCCAGACGCCCTAACCGCAAAGGCGGAAGGGCGATGATATAGTCCAGACCACAACTCACGAGAGGCTTGCGAAAGCAAGTGTGGTAGGTAATCAGGGTGTTCAGGGTTCGAGTCCCTGGCGGATCATAAAAATCCCGCAAGCATTCCGGCTTGCGGGATTTTTTATTGTGGACGCGGAACGGTTACAGCACATTCAACAATAGCAGAACGATCAAACCCAGCGACAGCGCGATGATCAGCGTCACCCCGAACGCAACGGCAAAAATAAAGAGTATATCCCACTTGGCGTGAAATCATGTGGCAGCAGGACGCAGATACCGCCGCCACAGGAACAGCTTGAGATGATTCACTCGACCATGATCGGTCTTGAAACCTTGACGCACTTTCTCAATACGACGCAGTCCGCGAATCGTGCATTCAGACAGCGAATTGCGGT
>Ga0194111_10004408_pt1 | contig 16372 bp, 17 predicted proteins | sample TA2KigC300mmetaG_FD_146194 | JGI IMG/M metagenome (GOLD analysis project Ga0194111, IMG submission 146194) | Freshwater microbial communities from Lake Tanganyika, Tanzania - TA2015033 Kigoma Deep Cast 300m | ecosystem: Environmental > Aquatic > Freshwater > Lake | place: Tanzania: Lake... | reverse complement strand
GGTGGCCCGGGACCGGATGTGTTCCACCGCCTATGAATCGGTGGGGGGGGTAGTGGCGGCCATGGAGGCCCTGGCCAGGGGGGAAATGACCCGGGCCTTTTGTTTTATCGGGGCCGGGGGCCATCACGCCGGTTATGGGTACTTCTGGGGGGCCTGTTGCTTTAACGACGTGGTCATCGCCCTGACCCAGGTCCGGGAAACCAGTCCCCTGAGGCGTTTCGCCATCATCGACACCGACGCCCACCATGGCGACGGCACCCGGCAGCTCATCGGTCAGGACCCCGAGGTCTTGCACCTGTGTTTTTGCGGCGATGATTACATCTCCCCGGATGGCTCCAAGATCGACGTGGACGTCTACCGCCCGCACTGGCCCGACCCGGATCAGGGATATGTGGCCGCAGTGCGGGACCACCTGCCCCGGGTCCTGGATTATCGGCCGGACCTGCTGGTGTGGTATTACGGCTTCGATACTCATAAAAACGACTACGGCTCCCTGGGCTTATCGGAAAAAGCTTATGTACAGCTCTGCCGACTGATGGTGGAGACCGCCGAGACCCTGAAGATTCCCCTCCAGGTAGTTCTGGGGGGCGGCTCCCTGTCGGCATTGGCCACCGCCACCATACCCGGCATTATCCACCAGTTGGCCGTCAGCTGAAGTGGAGCCAGCCATTTCCCGGCCATGATCCCTATCCTAAACTGCTAGGAGCGCTTTCCCCATGGCGGAAACCTACAGCCGCACCGAAAAACTGGCCGGCTTATTCCTCTTCCTGGCTCTCATCGGGGGGGTGGCCCTGATATTGTTCATCGGTCAGGGCAAGGGGTGGTTCCAGAAACAGCAGACCTACCTGGTGCGCTTTCCCCAGAGTTATAACCTGCAGCAGGGGGCCTCGGTGCGGATGTTCAATACCGATATCGGCACCGTGACGCGGCTGCGCATCCGCAGGATCGGAGATGAACACCAGGTGGAAATCACCCTTAAGGTCAATGCCCAGTACAGCGACCTGATCCGCCTGGATTCGGTGGCGCAGGTGGAAAGCCCCACCATTTTAGGAAGCGAATTCCTGAGCATCACTCCGGGAACCTTCGGCTACCCACCCATCGAACCCTATGGCACCATTCCTTCCCGGGTTAAGAAAACCCTGGCCGATTACCTGGAAGAGTTTCAACCCGAAGAAAGCCTCCACAAAGCCAGGCTCTTCATCGCCAACATGGCGTCTCTGAGCGAACAGCTAAAAGCCCATGAACAGAAGTTATTGTCAACTCTCAATAACTTCGACACGGTGCTGGTCAGTATCCTCGAAGCCAAGGGAACGTTGGGAAAATTGCTCATGCAGAAGGATTTTTACGCCCGCCTGGAAGGGGCCGTGGCCAGGGTGGAGACGATCTTAAAAAACTCGGAGGGCATTACCCAGAACGTCCAGGCGGCTTCGGAAAAGATGCCGCCCCTCCTGGATCAGGTCGGTCAGGAACTGGAACAGGTGCGCTGCCTGCTGCTGGATCTCCGCCGAGCCTCGGGCCAACTCCCCGAACTGCTGGAAACCACGGAAGACGCGGCCCGCACCGGCAAAGAAGTCCTGGACGCGGTGAAAGCCAACCCCCTCATCAAAATGACCCTGCCCACACCGCTTCCCCGTGAACCCATTCATCTGGAGCCCCGGGATGTGCCGTAATCTTCTGGTGATCTGCTGCCTCCTGGCCCTGACGGCCGCGGGTTGCGGGAAAAGGCCGGACCCTTTCGGCCATCAGGTGAGCCGGGCCGGGGATGCCAGTCTCCGGGGACAGGAACTGCTCAGTGAAGGTGAGCTGCGCCGGGCGGAAAAGGCCTTCGAGAGATCCCTGGCCATCAACCGGGGTATTGACCACCCTGGGGGCGCGGCCGAACAGCTCAATAACCTGGCCGCAGTGGCCCTGACCCGGGGCGACCTGGCGGCAGCCACCGATCTTTTCCAGCAGGCCCTGGCCATCAACCGGGACTTGGGGGATGCCGGGGCTGCAGCCATTAATCTGGCCAATCTGGCCACCGTGGCGTATCGGGCAGGTGATCCGGCCGGAGCCGGGCGACTCCTGGAGGAGGCCCGCACCATGGCCGGACGGTCGGGTTCGGTCAGGGTAATGGTGCAGGTGTTGTGCCAGATGGCCGGCATGGCATTGGATCGAGGCGATCTTGGGGCCGCGGCGCAGCTCCTGGAGGAGGCTCGTCCGGCCATGCGAGGGGTCCAGGTCCGGGGCTCCTGGAATTACCAGCAGGGTCGTCTGGCCCTGGCCAGGGGGGATAGCGCCGGGGCGCTGGCTTTTTTCCGGGAGGCCCTGCGCAACGACCGGGCCATCCTCAATAGAACGGCTATGGCCGCGGATCTCATGGGCCTGGGAAATGCCTGGGAAGCCCAGGGAGATTTTTCCCAGGCCTTTTTTTATTTCAGCCGGGCCTGCCAGCTCTATGCCACCCTAAGAAGCCGGGACCAGGCCCGGCTCTCGGTTGAAGCCCTCCGCCGGGTCAACGCCGCCGGCGGCCTGGGGCGCTCCCTGCAGCCGTATGAACAGCTACTGGAGCCCCCCTGGAGTGATCCCGCCTGTCCGCCGCCGCCGGAGGCAGGCCCACGGGAGAAAGGACCAACCCCATCCACACCCCCTAAACCGGCCGGACCTGAATTATAGAGTTTCCGGTTTCCAGTTTTCAGTTTCCGGTTTTACCAAGAAAATATATACCTTAAATGACCTTGTATAAAGGGTATTCGATAATGCCGGTGGCCCCCAGCTTGATCACCTGGGGGATGAGGTTGCGGACATGGGCCTGTTCCACGATGACTTCCACGGAATACCAGTCGGTCTTAAAAAGCGGGGCAATGGTCGGAGCCTGCAGGCAGGGGAGGATGGCCACCATCTGCTCCAGGTTGGCCTCCGGGACGTTCATTTTTAATCCCACCATCCGGTCGGCCCGGAGGGCCCCTTTGAGCAGCAGGACCAGGTTTTCGATCTTTTCTTTCTTCCAGGGGTCGTTTTCCCAGACCTCCCGGTTGACGATGAACTGGGTGTTAGTCTGCATCAGCTCGTGGATGATCTTCAGGCCATGTGCTTTGATGGTGCTGCCGGTTTCGGTAACCTCGACGATGGCGTCGGCCAATCCTGCCTCCACCTTGGCCTCGGTGGCACCCCAGGAAAACTCCACTTTTACCGGGATGTTGCGGTCGGCAAAGTATTTCTTGGTGAAATTGACCAGTTCCGTGGCGATTTTCTTATGGGCCAGATCCTCCGGCCGCTGGTAGGGCGCTTCCTTGGGCACGGCCAGGACCCAGCGGGCCGGGTTCTTGCTCACCTTGGAGTAGATCAGATCGGCCACCACCACCACCTGGGAATCGTTTTCCATGATCCAGTCTTTGCCGGTGAGGCCGCAGTCCAGGGTGCCGTTTTCCACGTAGCGGGACATTTCCTGGGCCCGACACATGGAGCAGCTGATCTCGCGATCGTCGATGTCAGGAAAATAGCTCCGGCCGTTGATGCTGATTTTCCAGCCGGATTTGGCGAAAAGTTCGATAGTGGCTTTCTCCAGACTGCCCTTGGGAATGCCTAGCTTGAGATTATTCACTGCCATATACCTCCTTGGGGTCAAAGACTTTTTCTCCCACGAGGCGGACTTCCCCGTTTTGCCATAACCGATAAAAACAACTGCGGTGGCCGGTATGGCAGGTGGCCCCGCCTGCTTGCTCGACTCTGATAAGCACGGTGTCCTCATCGCAATCCAGGTATATTTCTTTGACCAACTGGACATGCCCGGAGGTTTCACCCTTGCACCAGAGCTTCTGCCGGGTGCGGCTGAAATAGTGCACCCGTCCGGTGGCCAGGGTTTTCTCCCAGGCCTCGGGATTCATAAACCCCAGCATGAGCACTTCCCCGCTGACGGCATCCTGAATAATGGCGGGAAGCAGGCCGTCCAGTTTGCTAAAATTTAATTCCATGCCAACCTCGCTCAAAATTACGGATTTGTTTTCCCAAAATACTTCTTTTACCTTGAATCCGCAACCTGGAATGATACATTAGAAAAAAAGTTACACAATTGCCATAAAAAAACAATACATCAGGCAGCCGGGAGTATCCGAGGGTCCAGATGGCGGCGTGCAGGCAATCCTGATCAATCCAATGCCCCGGCTAAGGTGAGGTGGACATGAGTAATGTCATTCCGTTCAGCGAATTGAGCCGCCAGCATAAACTGAACCTGTTGGACCACAAACGGCGGGAATATCAAGACCGGGAGCTCTACCTGAACCGGCTCCGGAAGCTGTTATTTCAAGTTGAGGGTCAGATGCGGCAGGCCGAAATCGAACAGATCGAGCTCTATCATGCGATTTTGGACGATTTTCAGATTGAGGTGCCCTTTCCCAACTGGGGTGACCGGGTGGGACTACAGCGGCTGTTCAAGGAGCACCCGGCCCTGGTGACCATCTCCGAATACCTGGAGGAGCGCCTGGCCCCGGAAGAGTGCTATAACCGCCTGATGAAAATTAAAGAAACTGCCCGCCAGGATTAAACCAGACCATAAAGATACCGGAGGCAGCTCCGCAAGCGAAAAAAAGCTGACCGGACGGGGGAGGCATCCGGTCAGCAGGGGATTGGGGAGAATATGGTTATGAACTTTGATTAAGGGGGGATTGGGGGTTTCCTTAATTGTTCATAGTTGCTTTAATATATATGCATGACTTGTGCCAAAATCTGCCAACTCAGAGTCTTATTTTAATTGCTAATGAATTCAATCGGTTTTCTTTTTCCTAACGCCCACCATGGGGCTGGCGAAAATTTAATAAATTGAACCGCAATGAGTGTACCTTAAGGCTATACCCTCCCATCATACTGAAAGAACTAAAAATATATCGGTTAAAGAATTTTAACCCGGGGAATGGAAGATTTTTTATTCCCGGTCAAATTCCCTCGCCTGCCGGTGGCAGGCCGGAGCTGCCAGTAATTGTTGGTTCATCCGGGTAAAGCGTACTTGTTGTTCTGGTGAATGGCCATGTTTTTGAGTTTGGAAAATACCAAATTTAGAAAGCTATGGGCCTGTGGGTGGGTGCAAAAAAAAGCTGACCGGACGGGGGAGCATCCGGTCAGCGGGGATTGGGGAGAAACTGTATTATGAACTCTTATTAAGGGGGGATTGGGGGATCCTTAAGTGTTCATAGTTGTTTTTTATTATATGCATGACTTGTGCCAGAATTGGGAAATCAAAAATTTAACCAAATATGATTGATAAATCAATAGGTTAAACATACTTTAAAATTTTTCACAATTTCAAAGAATACAATAATTTGAACCATGCACCCCCGCTTTTATTCTAAATCAGCATAACATATTAATATTGTTTGTATATTTCCGGTATAAGAAATTTTACTGCTCCCAATCCTCAGACACGATCTGATGCAGTTTTTTTTCTGTCCGGGAGAAACTTCCCTTGTGATCACGGCAGGAACGGTGCTTAATGGAAATTGACCGACCCCGAACGCCCCGTCAAGCCCTGCGAACCCTGCTGCAGGAGCAGGATCGCTCGGTGCGGGAATTGTCCCAGTTGCTCTCTTTGCCGGAAAAAGAGGTGTTAGGCCATTTGGATCACCTTGCCAAAGCCCCGGGACCCGGTTGCCAATTTGTTATCGGGGGTATGCACTTGACTCTCGTGCATACTATATGTAGTATCCTTCTGCATGGAGGAATACCCAAAGACCATGCAGGAATTTGAGGAAAAGTTTTCATCTGAGCAGTCCTGCATTGATTATCTTTTCCGAATTAGATGGCCTGAAGGATTTCGTTGTCCCCGCTGTGGACACGATAAATTTTGGGCAATGAGCTTCAGAGTTGACCGTAGGACGTCACAGTCAAGGGAAAACTCTTTTACCGCCTTGTTCAACAATCCTTTCTGTTGAGCCGGTGCCAGCCAACAAAATCACTGGTAGCACTAAACACAATATATAGTATATACGAGAGTTATGTGCATACCCCCATTTGTTATTTTCCCTTCCCGTTGCCGCCACTGCGGCTTCACCTTCAAGAAGCGGGAGCGGCTTAAAACTCCTTCCCGCTGCCCCCTCTGCCGCCAGGAAGCCATCTCCCGGCCCCGTTTTGCCCTGCACTGCCGGAAATGAATTGGAAATCCCTAACTCACCGTAATAAAAATAATAAAAACCTCGTTGCTCCTGAGAAATCAAGAGGATAGAATGAGTTTAGTGAAGAGGCCCACGGGGTGATGCAGGAAGATTTGGCCGGCGGCCAATTACCCTCCGGTTCCTTTGGAGAGAATGCGGCGTGGTGGGCCATCATGATTTTGGCCTTCGATGTGAACTCCCTCATGAAGGCCTTGGTGCTCCCGGGAGACTGGGTTAAGAGCAAGCTCATTTGCCGACAAAGGGATAGGTTTGTCAAAAAACTGGTGATAGAGCGTTACTGAGATGCAGCCGCCATAATAATCGCGATATTATTACCCTTAATCCTTCCTCGGCCCTGAAAAACAACTTTTCGGCAAGCAATATCAGCACATTAAAATTTTGGCGGTGGATTATGGTTATTATGCTAATCTGGGATAATTAGGGGGTGGGCCAATTTCCACAGACATGTTGTGGCCAAAGAAACGTTCAAAACGGTAGATTCTCTAATCTGGAAAAGATTATGGAGATGGTGCAAACGACGTCACCCCGGTAAAGGAATGAGGTGGATAAAAGATAAATACTTCAAATGCATTGACACAAGAAACTGGGTCTTTGCCGCAACTACTGCTGACAAAAGAACCCTGAAACTGTACGATGCGTTTTCCACCAAAATCAGACGACACGTTAAGGTTAAAGCTGAAGCAAATCCTTTTGATCCTAAATGGGAAACATATTTTGAGGAGCGGCATGACCTTAAAATAAAAAACCATCCCATGTTGAGTAAAAGATTGCAGACGCTTCTGAACAGGCAAGAAGGTAAATGTCCAGTTTGCGAGCAACCCTTCACCGAAAAAGACAAGTGGAATGTCCATCACGTTATTCACGTGACGGCAGGAGGGACGGACAACTTGGATAACCTACGTCTCTTGCACCCTAACTGTCACAGGCAAGTCCACAGCCAGAAGTGGACGGTGAGGTAACCGGCTTCTCCGAAAGGAAGAAGCTTTTCGAAAGGCTTGAGCCGTGTGAGGGGAAACTCTCATGCACGGTTCTTAGGGGAGGGGGCTTTGGTAACAAAGTCCCCTTACCCGATTCTATGTTGACCCATTCGGTCTGGTCGAGAAGTTCCCCGATTACAGACAGGGATGGGGGGGACTTTCATAAAACAACCTTCAGGTGATGAACTGATATAAAAAAGCATAATACTCCGGCGAAACCGAGGTAAATCTTATCCGGGCCTGGCCGTTCGGGTGGGCCCGGCGGTTCAGGGAGACGACCTTGCCGAAAATCTTGCCAGGAATTTCCTGGCCTTTTTCATCCCACAAAAGCAGCCGGACGTCTTCCCATTCCCTCAGGCCTCCCCGGAACTCCACCAGGGCCTCGGTGAGGGAAATCTGACTGACCCAGGACTCAGCCACCACCCCGATGACGATTTTGTCCCGGATGCGGTTAAGGCGGACGGGCAGCGGTCGGGACAGGAGCACGAGATCATGGGCGGTGTCCGGCAGGGTGATCTGATAAGGGCCTGACATGCCGCAGATATCATACAGGGTCACCGGCTCGGGGAGGCCTTTCATTTCCACCTGAAAACTGTCGCGCACTTCCACCAGGTCGCGCACCACGGCGTAGGTAGAGGGGCTGATGAGCACCTGATCGCCCACGGTATAGGACTCCATCCGGCCGGTGAAATTTACCTGGGCCCCGATAATACTGTATTTGGTCCGCCGCTCGGAACCGATGTTCCCCACCACCACGTCGCCGGTATTGACCGCGATGCCCATCTCCAGGTGGGGGAAACCGTCTGCTTTATTGGCCGCGTTGATTTCCACCATGGCCGCCTGCATGCGCAGAGCGCAGGCCACGGCCTGCTCCGGATGGTCCGCCAGGGGTTCAGGCGCGCCGAAAAAGGCCAGGATGCCATCGCCGACAATTTCGTCGATAACCGCCCGGTGATCTATGAGAATTTCAATCATTTTAGCGAGATAGCGGTTCAGGAAGACCACTACCTCCTGGGGGTCCATGGTGGCGGTGATGGCGGTAAAACCCCGCAGATCAGACATGAGGATGGAAAGTTCCCGGTTTTCGCCCCCCAATTGCAGGCTGTCCTTGGATTCGATAAGTTTCTTGACCACTTCCTGGGTGACATAACGGCCGAAGGTATCCCGGATGAAGTCACGTTTTTCGATATATTCGGTAAGTTGTCGGCCCAGGCGGTTGAAGGCCTGGGACAGGTGCTGAATTTCCCGAGGGCCGGTTTCCGGGACCGTCACCGCAAAATCGCCGTGCCCGATGGCCTGGGTGGTAGTGGCCAGGGTTCGCAGCGGATGGGTGATTTTCCGGGAAATGACCACGATCAAAAGCATCAGAAAAACCAGGCCGCTGAAGCCCATGAGGGCCAGATTCAGGCTCAACACCCGCAGTTCGCCAAAAAGTTCGTTTTCCGGGAAGATAACCCCCAAGGACCAGCCATTGGAGGGCAGCGGGGCATAAAACAGCACGGATTTCTCCCCCGTATAGAAATCGGTGATATGAACCAGGCCTTCTTCCCTCCGGATCATGGCTTGGCCGATCCGGCGCAGTTCCGGATCCTGGCGGGCCTCCGCCAGGCTGAAGATGCTCTCCTGCATGATGAAGTTCTCATGGGGATGGGTGATAAAATCGCCGTTCTGAGAAATCAGGAAGGCGTAACCGGACCGCAGGATTTTCACCTTGGCGACTATCATTTCCAACCATAACAGGGAAATATCAGCTGTGACGACTCCCCAGAACTCTCTGGCGCCATTGGAGCTGAGCCGGTACACCGGCACCGAATAGGTGGTCATAATAACGTTGCCACCACCCTCGTCATAATAGGGTTCGCTCCACAGGGCCTGTTTCATCTCCTTGGGGAGCAGATACCAATCCCAGGAGAAATAATGGTAACCATCCCCGCCCAGATATGTCTGTTGCAAGCCTTCCGGACCCTGATAAACATAAGGGGAATAATAATATTTCTTGGGGTCAAAGCTGTGCGGTTCAAAGGCCGCAGCCATGCCATAGATATTCGGGTTCTGGCGTATCATCTGCTTCAGGTAGGGTTCCAAAGAACTATTGTGAGGGCAGTTGCATTCCAGGAAAGTAGCGACCCCTTCCGGCACTTTTTCCACGCTGTTGAGGATGGCGTCGATCTGAAAGACGGTTTTCAAGGTGAGATTCCTGACCTTTTCCTGCATTTCCCTCAGGAGAGTGGCCTTGGAGCTCTGGTAATTGTAAATCAATACGGCCAGGAAGATGCACGCAGTGGCGGTGCCGATGAGAATAATCAACTTAGCGGCGAGACTGGCGTTTTTCCACATGATTGAGGACATCCCGGTAAAACGCCGCATAATCCGGCGCGATCTTGATAACCTGCTCTGATAGAAGCGCCTGGGCCACCCGTTCATAATCACCAGGAGCGAGGAATCCCATGGAAACGCCACTCTTCGGGGGCTCGATAACCTTTTGCATATGCTCCAGCATCCATTTCTGGTGCACCCGGTTGGTCTTAACCCCTGCCGCCATAATATATTTCATGACAATATTTAATGCCTCCTCGGGGTGGGCAAAAGCCTCCCGCCAGCCCTCCAGGGAGGCGGCCACGAATTTCCGGCATCGCTCCGGGTGCCGCCGCCAGGTTTCCTCCCGGCAATAAATGCCGTCCTCGGGAAAATCCAGGCCATGGTCGGCCATGGCAAAGACCGTGAGCTCCTCGGGATCCACACCGGCATTCAACAAAAGATGATACTCATTGTAGCGCATGGCCGAGGCGGCATGGACGCCGTCCCGCAGGAAGAGATTCAACGTGGCCGATTGCGGCACCACCGTCACGGCAAGGTTGTATTTTTGGAAAAAAAGACGGGGCTGGATCTGGAAATCTCCATCCCACAGGGAAACTTTCTTGCCCATGAGATCGAGGGGGGTATGAATGCCGTGATTCTTTTTGGCTACCAACAAAAAAGCCGAACGCTGCCCCGTCTGGGCGATATTGACGATCTTCAGGCCCTGGGCCCTTTTCTTGATGCCGGTGGCCAGAAACATGGTGCCGAAATCAGCCTTGGCGTTCTGCATGGCGTCGGTGCCGCCCCGGTCGGGCCCGCCCCGCAGGATTTTCACCTCCAGGCCGTGCCGCCGGTAGATGCCTTTTTCCTGGGCTACATAATAGCCGACAAACTGGGCCTGGGGCAGCCATTGCGGCATAAAAGTAACTTTTTCCAAAGCCGCCGCTCCGGCCACCTGGCCGGTTAGACATATTGCCAGCAAGACCAGACCGGCCATAAGCCCCTGAAAGCCCGCGGCCGCTGAGACCGGCCTGAACCTCCCTCGGGCAGGAGAACCGGGTAAGTGAGTCACGTGACGCTCCTAATGTCGAAAAACTAACAAGACCGTGAAGCCCGTTGCACGGATCATAACCTTTTTATCGGCTTTATCTTAACGCAACACAAGCCTGGCTGGAAATATATAATGTATATCAGGCGTCTTGACCGAAAATATATCAGAAATTTGAACACAGGTGTTCGAAAAATTAAACACAGGATGCCCGGCTGATTTCCAAGAAAATAAAGTGGTCAGGGGTCAGGGGTCGGTGGTCAGGGGTGAGTGGTCAGTGGTCAGCTGCTTACGAAAGTAGCATCTTTGGTCAATATTCCTTTAACTTCCTCGCCCCCCCGCTGGTGGGCTAGGCTTTACCCACTAGTTTATAAGAGGCAAATTTTGAGTCATTTTCATGGTTCGCGAGTGACCGCCAGATGATGGCAATTACCAAAAGCACTTTAATAGTTCAAGGCAGAGAAGGCATCTCAAAAAAATACGATAATTGCATATATAATCGGCAATTAGCAGAAATTTATGAGCAGGAGGCACATCGGTCGTGATGAAAAAATTTTAGCCGGATGGGGCATGTTTATATTATTCCTGGTCTTAGGTCTGTCAACAGAGTCGATGGCCTATACTTGGGAACATTATAACGGACATTATTACACGATAACCAAAAATATCGGCACCTGGCATCAGGCCCGGGATGAGGCCGTGGCTGCCGGCGGTTATTTGGTAACCATTAACGATGCTGCTGAAGAAACATGGCTACGCCAGACTTTCAGTTTGGAATATACCTATTGGATCGGTCTTACGGACGAAAAGGAAGAAGGCCGCTGGGTTTGGGTTGGGGAAGATTCCAGCTATCTTAACTGGGCTCCCGGAGAACCGAACAATATGACCCCGAATACCTCAGAACAGGGCTGGGAAGGTTTTCATAATGATAATGGTGAAGATTATACCGTGATGAACTGGATAATCGCTGGTACGGCCTATTGGAACGACGTGCCCATTTTGGGTCCCTGGTTTGCCCAGGATGATGGTGGGGTATGGGGGATAATTGAGGCCCGGGCTCTTCCTCCGGCAGTACCGCTGCCCACTTCAGCCCTGCTTTTTGGGCCGGTAATGGCCCTTCTTTTATACAGAAGGCATCGGCAGCAAAAAAATAACCCTGGGGCAGCATAACTATCCATCGGCGCCCGCTGGTAATCAGACGGGTTATTGACCTTCTCTGGCGCTGGAGAGACGACATCCGAAGATGTCTGCCAACCCCGGCTTTTCGGCAAAGCGACCCCGGCGCTCCAGGCCGGCATCGCCGGTGAGCCTGTTATCGAAAAATTCAACCCGAACAGGTGGTTAAAGGCAGGCCGGTATCCGGCGGCTTAAAAAAGATGCCATGGCTCTGATGGTTTCCGCCGGTTTTTCCTCATGGGGATTATGGCCGGACTCGGGAATGATGACGAATTCCGACTTTTTGATATCATAATGCAGTCTCTGGCCGCTGCTCAGGGCCAGAATCTGGTCATTTTCCCCCCAGATGATGAGAACCGGGAGTTTCAGCCGGACGGTCTGGTCGATGATCTCATCCACATTGTCCGGGACAATCTGGTAGGCAGTCTGCCGCAGGGCATAGTGGGCCCCGGGAAGCTGCAAATAGGTGCAATAGGTCCGGATCATCTCGTCCGTGATTTTTTCCTTATCCCAGAAGACCTGCTGGAGGAGACGCCTGACCAGGAACCGGTCCGGGAGGAGGGCTGGCCCCAGCCGATTGAGGACCGGAGTTCTCAGAAGCCGGATGAATTCGGGCGGTTCCTGGGCATAACTGGCATTATCCAGGAGAATGAGACCCTTGATCAGAGGTTCTTTTACCCTGAAAGTGGTCAGGAGGGCCACCGCGCCGCCCATGGAGTGACCCACCAGGATGATATTCCGCAGGTTTTTCTCCTGGATGAAAGCCGTCAGCAACTCGGCCTGATCTGTTAGGCGGTATTTCCCGTCCCGGGGTTTGGCGGAATACCCGAACCCTTTTAAGTCCAGGGCGATGGTATTGTAGCTGGAAGCAAAATAGTCCTCCAGAGCCCGCCAGTAGTGGGATGCAGCCCCAAAACCGTGGATAAACAGCAGGGTGCAGGGATGTCCCGGGTTATGTTCCCGGTATTTGATGGAAATGGTCCCCTGATAGAGAAATTCCTTATACGAGGAGGCCCCAAGAACTTCCAGGCCGGAGGCCGGGGGGTTAAAACAGCAGCCCAAGGCCATCCCCAAAAGAATCGCCAGCACGGTTTTGGCTATGATTTTGTAGATTAATTTCATATCGGGCCTGAAATGTCGGCTGTCATTATCCTATACCTTTCCCAGTGAGCAAGGCCACGGTTTCACTGAGCACCTGGCTGGCGGGGGCGTCGAAATAGTAATCAGTGAGGCGGCGGGTGAGGTCGGTGGTCTCCAGGTTGATCTCCACGATGCTGGCCCCGTGTTTTTTGGCCGTGTAGGGCAGGTAGTTGGCGGGCATGACCGCGGCGGAAGTGCCGATGACCAGCATCAGGTCGCAGGCCTCGGCCAGTTCAAAGGCGGCCCGGTTGGCGGCCGGCGGGATCTCTTCGCCGAAAAAGACGATGTCAGGTTTAATGAGGCCCTGGCAGGAACAGTACAGGGGCACCTGGGTAAAATCCAGGGTTTGGGGGTCAAAAGCCCGGCCGCAGCCCAGGCAGACGAACTGCCGGGCATTGCCATGAAATTCGATGACGTTGCGGCTGCCGGCCTCCTGGTGCAGGTTGTCCACATTTTGGGTAATGATGCCCCGAAGCCGGCCCATCTCTTCCAGGCGCGCCAAGGCCACATGGGCCGGGTTAGGCCTGGCCCGGGTAATAGTGTCATCCAGTTCCCGCAGGAGCTTCCAGACCTTGGCGGGGTTGGTCAGAAAGGCCTGGATGTGGGCGTATTCCATGGGATCGTAGCGGGTCCAGAGACCGTGGGGGCCCCGAAAGCTGGGAATGCCGCTTTCCACGGAGATGCCCGCCCCGGTGAGGGCCACCGGGGCCACGGCTTGTTTCAAGAGTTCGGCCAATTCGGCCGGGGTGCCGGTCTTCATAAAGTTCCTCAACAGATAAGAGTTCAGCGATCAGCTTAAAAATTAAATTCGGGTAAGCGTTCAGCGCTCAGCTTGCAGCCGTCAGCTAATGCTTTAGATCGGATGTTCCAGAAAAAAAGAGTTGCATATGCGATATAACGCAAAGTTATTATTGTGGATATTAGTCCTTCGAGGATTTTTTCCTGGTGGCTACATGGACTTTCCGGCGGGGCAGGATTGCGGGTACGGAAATCTCTGCCCTGGTTAACAATTCTTGACAAAGCCCGGTGGGTTGGGGCACCTGCTTGTAGGTAGTATTGCCTATGATAATTTCCACCCCCCGGAGAAAACCCAGTTCATCCAGGGACTCACTGACGGGGAGGTCAAGGGAACGCCAGTAATGGTCTAATTCTCGTTCCAGCAGATAGGCCAGCATCACCACGAAGACATGGCCACGGGTGCTGGCCTCAGTCTGGACGAAGGTGGGGCGGATTTCCAGGTGTCCGCTCTTAAAGGTGCGACAGGCGCGCTCCACCCTGGCCAGGTCCTTGTAGCGCTGATGATTGGTATCAGCCGTGGCGGCCCGGGCCGGCACATCGGTCTTGATCACGTAACAGCCGTCCAGCCGGGCTTCGCTGACCCGAGCCTCTGGATCAATTTCCAGGGTCAAGCGTCGTTCCTGCAGGGTTACTTCGGCCCATCGGTCACCCACCAGGGTAACCGTGCTGACCCCAAAGCTTTGGACCAGGGTGCGGATCTGCTCCGTCACGGTTTTCGGGTCCTGCAGGAGGATCAGATTGGGGCCATCCTGCAGCAAGGTCAGGATGACGTCCCCACCTGGAGCTATCCGGTGTTCATCCTGTTGCCGCATGAGCTCATAGCCGGGCATGCCCCCCCCAGAGACCAGGCGATCCAGCCCCACATGGTCCGGGCCGCAAAATTCTTTCCCAGTATAGTCTTGCCGTTGGTGGCGTCGAAAAACTGGCCGTCAAAAACGGCGGTGCGGGTCAGGGGACAGTCTGGCACAGGGTCTGGCCTTCAGGGATGACGCGGATGGCATTGATCTGCCGCTTCAGCAACGGCAGGTCCAACTCAATGATTTTCCAGATTTCTTCAACATCCACGGCCAGATAATCATGCACCAGGACATTACGCAGGCCGATGACATCTTTCCAGGGTATCTCCGGGTAGGAGGCTTTCAGAGCTGGCGACAACCTTTTGACTGATTCGGCCAGGGTCTGGAGACTGCGTAGGACGGCATACTGCACCAAGTCAGACCCGAAAAATTCTGCCTTGCCTCCGGCGGTGAATTTTTCGATCCGGGCAATCTCTTCCGAAATGTGAATCAGGTAGAGCGTGTCGTCTTTCGTTGTCATAACGGCACCGCTTCTCGCAGCACCCGCTCCCGGATATACCAGTGCAAGCCCTTTTCGGTAACAATGTCAACCTTACAGCCCAACAACTCTTCCAAATCTGCCAGCAGGCCGCCGGGGAAAAAGGGGGACCGCTCTGGCCCCACATTGACCAGGAAATCCAGATCGCTCTCCGGTCCGGCTTCCCCCCGAGCCGCCGAGCCAAACACCCGCACATTATAAGCCCCATGTCTGGCGGCCAGGCGTAGAATCTCGTCCCGTTTTTCTTGTATGAGGCGCTTAAGGTCTATATTCATCCTTTCCTTCCAATAAAACACTAAACCAAGGCACCCCTGCCATCAAGTCTGACGCCTTGCCTGGGAGCATTATTGCAAGGTGGGCAAAGGCTCATCTTCGGCCAGGGCCGGGAGATAGGCCCGAATGGCTTCTTCCATGTTGGCCACCAGGGAGGACAGGTCGGGGGCCTGGGTATAGCACCCCGGCAGTTCCACGATCTCGCCCACCAGCCAGGCGCTTTCCGGGTCTCGCTCCACCACCATGGTAAAGGTCTTTTTGTGTTCAGTCATGGCCTCTCCTGATAGATGAATAGAACTTTTTCAGTTAACCGCCAACGGATATTTCCTTTAAATGAGACTGTGCAGCACATCTTCAAGATTGCCACCGATTGCACCGATAAACGGATACTCGTGCCAGTAAGCCACGAGACCCTTTCTAACCGGATTGTTGATGATATATCGAATATATGCTATCAAACTTTCCTGCCGCCGCAAAACGTGGTCGTAATAATTTTTTTGCCAACGAACCCCCGCCATATTTTTAGACAACCAAAACCCAGTTTTCTGTTTGAAAGAAACGATAAATGGCAGTAGCTTTGTCTCCTCAGCGGAGCCGCTAACAATCAAATGCAGGTGGTCAGGCATGAAACAATACACTGGAACAACGCACTGATGTTTTTGAGCAAGTTCCTCAAGCATGTCTATAAAAGTCTGAACAATATCTGGGTTGGAGAAAATCTGCTTTTTGTCCTGCACACAAAGAGTCAGAGCAACCGTTGTCTCACCTCGATAATATTCTTTAGGGAGCCGATGAGGTTTTTGTCTCACAACCATAACATATTAAATTGTTTTCTTGTAGCCGCCAGCTTTAGCTGGCGTTTTTTTCGCAGGCTGAAGCCTGCGGCTACAGTTTAGTGATGGTAGATTCAATCGCCCCCGCCGGGATTTCAAAAACCGTATAGCGGCAATCTCTCTTACAGACGTGCTAGCAATCATTATACCCCAATAAGGGCGGTATCTTCGGGCGCGGACCATCTTTGTTTTTCTTGTAGCCGCCAGCTTTAGCTGGCGTTTTTTTCGCAGGCTGAAGCCTGCGGCTACAGTTTAGTGATGATGAGGTTTAATCGCCCCCGCCGGGATTTCAAAAACCGTATAGCGGCAATCTCTCTTACAGACGTGCTAGTGCTTACTTGCAATAGTTTT